>VFSW01001142.1_pt1 | contig 40010 bp, 41 predicted proteins | sample 5358111 | NCBI WGS metagenome assembly VFSW01 (sample SAMN11554181, study PRJNA540505) | mine drainage metagenome | isolation source: sediment from site ElyBrook_90M | place: USA: Ely Copper Mine, Vershire, VT | collected 2017
CGGCACCGGTGTCTCCCGCCACGCACTGGACAGGATCGCCGCAGCCCCTTCGAACCGCATCTTCGAGCCCGCCAGCCTGACCGAGGATTACGAAAACGGCTTCCGCATCAACCGGCTTGGCCTGCCGCAGCGTTTCGTCCCCATCCATTTCCGCCACGGGCGTCCGATCGCCACGCGGGAGTATTTCCCCCGGCGCTTCGTCATCGCCGTGCGCCAGAGAACCCGCTGGATCATGGGGATCACCCTGCAATCCTGGGAATACCATTCGTGGCGCGAGACCTTCGCCCACTTTTACTGGTTCTGGCGCGACCGGAAACCGCTCCTCGGAAACCTGATCACGCCGCTGATCAACGCTCTCTTCTTCGTGGGCGCGGGAATGTGGGTCTGGGCGCATGCGACCCACCGCCCATGGTCCCTCGCCCGCGAGCTGGCGCGATTCTACCCGATCTACGCCGCGGGACTGGCGATGCAGGCCGTGCACACGGCCATCCGCGTCGCGTGTTCCGCGCGGGTTTACGGCTGGCCGTTCGCCTGCGGCGTGCCGCTCCGGGTGCTGGTGGCGAATGCGATCAACTTCCTCGCCACTGCCCGCGCCATCGGCGTTTATACGAACGCCAGGGTCCATCGCAGGCCGCTCCGCTGGATGAAGACCGAGCACGCTTACCCGAACCGCGCCGCATTGATGACGGAGCGCAGGCGTCTGGGCGAGATCCTGACCGGATCCCAGTGGATCACCGCCGCGCAGCTCGAAGAGGCGCTCGCAACGCAACCGGCCGGGCTGCGTCTGGGCGAGTATCTGGTGCGTCTCGGCCTGATTACCGAAGAGGATCTCTACGCCGCGCTCAGCCTGCAGAACAACCTGCCGCTGGGCAAGCCGGACCGGGAGGCCGTGTCCATAGCGGTAACCCGCGCGCTTCCCTCCGCGGTGGCGAAGAGGCTGCGGGTGGTCCCTTTCCGGATCGCGGCCGGGGAATTATATGTTGCGGGATCGGAACTTCCCGGCGAAGAAATGCAGAACGACCTCCGGCAATTCACCTCGCTTGAGGTACGCTTCCACCTGGTGACGCCGACCGATTTCGAAGAACTCGCCGATCTCTATCTCTGAAGAACCTTCCCGCCAGCCCGCGCGCTCGCATCGGGCGCGCGTGCGGCACAATAAATAACAGACATGACTTCCGCACGATTGGACCCCCTCGCATACCTCGGCCAACAACTCACCGAGTGGAAGAACGCCGGCACTTATCAGAAACTCCGCGTCCTCTCGGGACCGAGCGCGGCGGAATCGATCTTCGACGGCAAAGACGTCATCAACCTCGCCTCGAACAACTACCTCGGCCTGACCACCCATCCGAAGCTGATCGAAGCCATGATCGACGCCACCCGCAAAGATGGCGTGGGTTCGGGCGCGGTCCGCACCATCTCCGGCACTATGGACCTGCACATGGAACTGGAGCGCCGCATCGCGCAGTTCAAAGGCGTGGAAGCCTGCGTCGTCTTCCAGTCCGGCTTCGCCGCCAACGCTGGCACAGTCTCCGCCGTGCTCACGCCCGAGGATCACATCGTTTCCGACGAACTGAACCATGCCAGCATCATCGACGGCTGCCGTCTCTCGAAAGCGAAGATTCACGTCTTCCCGCACAAGGATCACGAAACCGCGGGACGCATTCTGGAGCAGCTCGACAGCGTGAAAGGCCGCAAACTGCTCATCACCGACGGCGTGTTTTCCATGGATGGCGATATCGGCCCTCTGCCGCAGCTGGTGGAGCACGCCGAGCGGCACGGCGCGATCATGATGATCGACGACGCGCACTCGTCAGGCGTCCTGGGCCGTAACGGCCGCGGCACGGCAGACCATTTCGGCCTGCACGGGCGCGTGGATATTCAGGTTGGAACGCTCTCGAAGGCCATCGGCGTTCTGGGCGGCTATGTCTGCGGCACAAAAGACCTGATCGAATTCCTGTACCACCGCGCGCGCCCGTTCCTGTTCTCGACCTCGCACCCGCCCGGAGTGGCGGCGGCCTGCATCGCGGCCTTCGACATCCTGGAGAGCGAGCCCGAGCGCATCGAGAACCTCTGGATCAACACCCGCTACTTCAAGAAAGGCCTGGCCGACGCCGGATTCAACACGGGCATCAGCGAGACGCCGATCACGCCGGTCATGGTGGGCGACGCCGCCAGGGCGCACCGCTTCTCCGCCGAGCTGTTCAAGGAAGGCGTATTCGCAACGGGAATCGGCTTCCCGACGGTCGCCAAAGACAAAGCGCGCGTGCGCACCATCGTGAACGCCACGCACACGCGCGCGCAATTGGACCGTGCGCTCGAAGTATTCCGAAGCGTGGGCCGCCGCATGGAAATCGTCTGATGTGACTTCCGCGTCAGGCCAGAGCTTTGCCATATAGCGCGAGCAGGCGGCTCCATGCCTTCTCGGCCTGCGGCTCGTTGTATACCGCCGTATCCGGAGGGCACCAGCCATGCGCGGCGCCCGTGTACACTTCGATTTCCGCGGGCAGGTTCGCCTTGGCGAACGTCTCTTTCAGAACGTTCTTCTCATTGGGAGACCGCATATCGTCATTTGCCGCGATCGCAATCAGGAACTGCGCCCTGCTCTTCGCGGCCTGCAGATGCGGACTGTTCGGCATATCCGTCACGAGTCCGCCGCCATGGAAAGAGCCGACTGCTCCCACGCGGTCGGGCATGGCGGCCGCGGTGCGAAACGCCATCGGGCCGCCCATGCAATAACCCTGTGTGCCCATCTTCCGGTCCCTGGCAACCGGCGATTGCCGGTCCAGCCACCCGATGAATGCCTTCGCATCGGTCATGTGTGTCGTCTCGTTCAGACTTTGCGCGAGCGGCAACAACTGCTGGATCGGGGTTGCGGCGCCGGCGTCCGCGGTCGGAGCTTTTTTGACACGGTAGAACGGATTCACCACGAGCACCGAATAGCCCGATTCGGCCAGACGTTTGCCCATCTGGCGGAATGCCGGCCGCAGCCCGAAGATATCCGGCCACACCAGAACGCCGGGAGCCGTGCCGGTCGCCGGATGCGCGAAGTAGCAGTCCGCCGTGCCGTCCGGCGTCATCACGTTCACGTCCGCTTCGACCACCGCCGCCGCGTTCGCCACTTGCGGCAGCATCATGGCGATGCCCGCGCCCAGCATGATGCCGAATTGCTTTCGTGTCACCAGACCAAGAGCCTCGTACTCCTGCCGGTCCTTTTCAAAATGATCCTGATCGCACATATTCGCTCCTTGTCGACACCTGGTTGCGCGGTAAACCGCACGCGTATCGCCAATATTCTATATCCACCCGCTCTCCCGCCGGTCTCTTCTCTCTTCCTCAGCCGCTTGCCGTACGGAGTCGCGGCGGCCTGCTGCGGCGCTCGACATCCTGGAGAGCGTGAGCCCGAGCCCATCGAGAAGAACCTCTGGACCAACACCAGCTACTTCAAGAAAGGCCTGACCGACGCCGGCATCAGCGAAACGCCGATCACGCCAGTCACGGTTGGCGAAGCCGCCAGGGCGCACAGCTTCTCCGCGGAGTTGTTCAAGGAAGGTGTGTGCGCAACCGGAATCGGATTCCCGACGGTCGCCAAAGACAAAGAGCGCGTGCGCACCATCGCGAACGCAACGCACACCCACGAGCAAACTGGGCCGCGCGCTCGAAGTCTTCAAACGAGTAGTACGCCGCATGGAATCGTCTAAAGGGCCTCCGTGCCGTGACCGAGAGCGAGCGGAAGCCGGCAATCCGTCAACTGGAGGTAAGCTACCCCGTCGCAGCGGATCGATACCGAACCTCATGCAATACGGTATGCGCGTGTTCACCGCCCGGCCCCGTTGTCCGAGCCGAAATCGCAGCCTGTTTTCTGATTTACCGCGCGGCCTGCTCAAGCCCCGCTGAGCAAACGGCGCCGAGCGTTGCAAAACCTGCCGTTTTCGATACCGTCACACCCCGAACTGCCGCAAATGATGGTCAAGGTGTTTGTACATTAAGATCGCCCACTCCTCCGGCGTCATTCTCCCAAAGAAACTATGCGGATTCCTCGTACACCCTGCCGCCCCTCCCACCGCAAACTTGTCAATCAGTCCCGATAACCGGTCCCGTTCCTTGCCCAAATCTCGTTCGTCCGCCACAATGAGGCTTTTTGCCGTCGGCGAATTCTTCCGCAGCGGGTCTTCGTTCCGAAACACCATCGGCTTCACCAGCCGCCCCATCAGACGTGCGGGTAGCGCTCCCTTTTCGGGCACCACTTCTCCCACCGCCCATTGCATACTCACCGAGCAATGTGCCAGCATCTGCGCCGCGGTCATCTTGCCCCAGCGCCTCTCACTTTGCGGCTCCAATTGTCCCAGCCGGGTCTTTACCTCATTCGCTACCGTCGCATCGAACAGGTTCTTCATGATCACATGCCTCCTTTGCATGAGAGCAACCAGGAGCCAGTGTCGGAAAGAGTCATTTTTCTGCGGTTCACCGATTGAACCGATTGAATATCCGACACGCGCAGTTTCACAAAGGACCGTTTCTGAGACGGCGGCAAGGGACGCTCCGGGAGGGAGGTGGGCTGCCCTGGCGCAGAGACCTTTATACGCGGCGGCACATACGCCCCATCAAAATTCCCGTTCATGTTCAAGCGGTAAACCCAAATGTCGCCGGTGCGCGGTTCAAAGAAACTAAAAGCACCCTCTGGCGAGGCAAACTGGACGCCCGCAAAAGGCCCCTGCGCCCGAGCGGTCGCGGTTGGGTGTGTGTGCTGATTGCAGGCGATCACGGTGAGAACGGCTTTCGTGTAGATGTCCGGCTTCATGGGCCGCAGGGTATCACGGCAGGACCTGCTGCGCTTCCGTCAATGGAATGCAATCGGCTTCCAGACTGTCCCGGAGTTGAGCAATCAGCGCGATACATTCGGGCTGCGACAAGCGGACAATCTCGGCTGGGGCAAGCAATTCCATAGTCTGAGAATACGCGACTGCACCGTTGCAGGCAATCGGCCCGATCCACCGCCCCGACCGCAACCCGGACGACATAATACTCTATGCGCACGTCCTGTGTTCTACCGGCCCTTTTCTCCCTTCTTCAGCCGCTTGCCGCCAGGAGTCGCGGCGGCCTGCATCGCGGCCTTCGACATCCTGGAGAGCGAGCCCAAGCGTATTGAGAACCTCTGGATCGACACGCGCTACTTGAAGAAAGGCTTGACCGACGCCGGCTTCGACGCCGGAATCAGCGAAACGCCAATCACGCCGGTCATGGTGGGCGACGCCGCAAAGGCGCACCGCTTCTCAGCGGAACTCTTCAAGGAAGGCGTCTTCGCCACGGGAATCGGCTTCCCGACAGCAGCAAAGGACAAAGCCCGCGTGCGCACCATCGTCAACGCCACCCACACCCGCGAAGAACTGGACCGAGCCCTCGAAGTATTCAAAACCGCGGACCGCCGCATGGAAATCGTCTGAGGCGGCCTGGCTGGAAAAGGAACTCGCAATAGCGACCTGCCTGACGTTGGATAGGGATCGTTTTGCCCGCGAAGACGGGCACTTCGACGGTTTGCCGTTTTAAACCGGCCAATGGTCTAAGCGGGGGCTCGCGGCGGGCTCACCGGTTGTGGTGTTACTTCCGCAAACGCGAATCTGCGAACCAACTTTAGAAGGCCAACGCGCCGTCGTCAGGTGGCGAGCCATTCTTCCTGCTCCACCACCGTCTCCTCGGCGCTCTTGGCAGTGCCGACCTGGTCGATATCTTGCGGGACGATCTGTTTGCCAAGTTCGCGGCTGATTGCTCTACACCGAGCGTCGAAGAACTTTCCATACTCATCCGTCATCACGCCGAAGGCGGCGCTCAATTTGATGAGATGAGTGGACAGGCACTTCTCGATGTCGGGGTTCTTTTTGATGAACTCCTTCATGTAGGTCTTCGGGGACTGAGCCTTGATGAGGCGCTTGTTCAGAAAATCGTCGACTAGAGTAATATTCGCCACGTGGTTGATGCGCCACGCTTCTTCGCCTCGCTTTTCTAACCAGGACTTCGGAAAGAAATGATGGTAATTCCTGCTGTTCGCCTGCTTCAAAAAGGCGTTATCAAGGCGGACGATAGAGTTGTCTACAAATGACTTCGGCTCTTTATGCGCGAGAACGCAAAGAATCGCTTTTACAAAGCTTCGACTCGTGCTGAAATAACCTTCCTTCCTGATGAAGTCCGGGGTCACATCGACGGCCCAATCATAAACGGGCAATCTATTTTGCAAAATCAGGTCAATCTTCAAGATGTCTTGCGCCACCCGAGTTTCGAGCGATTGCGAATAGCGCCCTCCGAGCGAGACCCTCCAAAAAAAATCCTGAAGGAATTTCTGGCGGTCGCCCGTCGGCTTGTCTGGATGCTTGTAAAAAAAGTAGGCAAACAGTATGACGAGAGCCGGGTAGGGCAATAGTCGCGAAACAGGAATGCGGTAGTAGTTGCGGAAGTAGTCAACGCAAGCGTGAATTGCTTCAACAGCCTTCGGCCACGTCTTAATCACGTCATCTTTAGGCAGGCTAAGAATCGCCTTTTTGCGGCAGTCCTTACGAATCAGGACAGCGACTGTCTGGAGAATCGTGGCGGAAGATAAGGTGTCGTAGTCTACAGACTGCAGGTCTGTGATGAGTGCATTGAACTTTTCCGCAAGATCAAAATCTCTGTCTGGATCATAGGTCTTTGCAACCATGATCTCGAATACCGAGAGCGCCTGGCCCCCGGTGTTAAGACGCGTGAAGACCTCCGTTGCAACGTCAATCTCTGCGTCCTTCATCAGAATGGCGGAAAACTGATAACTCTCGATCCTGTTCTTGTAGGTCCTGATCTTCTCCTGCAACTCTTTGGGGAAACCGGCGAGGTAAGCGAAATCTCCGGAGAGCAAATCATTCAACTGAATGGTCTTTTCTCCGACGTTACCGGCGGACTCCATCAGGATAATCTCCTCGTGCTCGCTCACCGTCAAATCGACCCAGAACTGCGAATAATCTTCCTGCTGCTCGTCCCGCTCGATGGTCAACCCTTTGAGGGTCACAAAAAGACTCGTGAGGCGCTGTTGGCCGTCGAGGACATATTTGACGGCGTCTCCCGGCGGTGTGTCTGGCAGGGGAACTCCACCCAAGTTCCGGATCGATCGCAGTCTCTCGTTAGTTTTCCATAGAATGAACGTGCCGATCGGGTAGCCCTTGACGATGCTGTCGAGTAGCTTGGCACTTTTCGCCTTGCTCCAGACGAAATCGCGCTGGAACTGCGGGATCTTGATCGTGCCATCCTCAATCTCGGCAAACAGGGATGTAAAAGTAACGGATTGCGGTTCGGGCAGATTCATGAATCGTCTCTGGTAGCTTGCTACTATATCCCACCGGGATTCCGCGCACGCTCCAGGGAATCACTTTGACCGTATAACGCCTATGTCGCAGAAGCGGCGCGCGCCCGGCAGAAGTTCCACGTCCATCACGAAGCGGCGCGGGCCAGTTCTGCCCGATCCACCGCCCCGACCGCAACCCGGATGACATAATACTGTATGCGCACGTCCTGTGTTCTACCGGCTCTTTTCTCTCTCCTCCAGCCGCTTGCCGCCAGGCAGCCGGTCCACGCAAAACATGGCATGGTGGTCGCGCGCGAAATGCACGCCACCAATGCCGGTGAAGCCGTCCTCGCAGCCGGTGGAAATGCCATTGACGCCGCCGTCGCGGTCGCGTTCACGCTCGCAGTCACTCATCCTTCAGCGGGCAATCTCGGTGGAGGCGGGTTCATGCTGATCCGTTTCGCCGACGGCCGCAGCACCTTCGTCGACTTCCGCGAGCGCGCCCCGAACTCCGCCTCGCGCGACATGTATATCGATCCGGCCACCGGCAAACCGCCCGAAGATTCGCTCATCGGCTATCGCGCCTCCGGCATCCCGGGCACCGTCCGCGGCTTCGAATTCGCGCACGAAAAATACGGCAAAAGACCCTGGAAAGAGCTGCTCGAACCGGCCGTTCATCTCGCGCACGACGGCTTTCCCGTCTCCTGGGGGCTCGCGCAAAGCCTCGAATCGAAAAACACCAGCGAAAAACTCAGCCGCTTCCCCGATTCCAAACGCATCTTCCTCAAAGGCGGCGCATATTACGAACCCGGCGATCTGCTCCGCCAGACCGAACTCGCCCGCACTCTGGAGCGCATCCGCACGCGCGGCGCAAAGGACTTTTACGAAGGCGAAACCGCCCATCTGCTCGCGGCCGACATGAAGGAACACGGCGGCCCCGTCACCCTCGACGACCTGCGCGACTACAAAGTCATCGAACGCAAGCCCCTCGAAGGCAAATACAAAGGCTACGGCATCGTCACTTCGCCCCCGCCCAGTTCCGGAGGCGTCGGCATCCTGCAAATGCTCGGCGTGCTCGAAGGCACGGACTACGCGAAGGAAGGCGCGGGTTCCGCTTACGCGCTGCACTACGAGGCCGAAGCCATGCGCCGCTATTTCGCCGATCGCGCCGAGCATCTGGGCGACCCCGACTTCCGCAAAGTCCCGGTCTCCGCCCTCCTCAATCCCGCCTACATGGCGAAGCTGCGCGCCGGCATCGATCCCAGTAAAGCCACTCCCAGCGCCGACATTCGTCCCGGCGAACTCGGCCCCTACGAAAGCACCGAAACCACCCACTTTTCCATCGTGGATGCGGAAGGCAACGCCGTCTCCGTCACTTACACGCTCAACGCCGGTTTCGGCTCCGGCGTCACCGCGCACGGCCTCGGGTTCCTGCTCAACAATGAGATGGACGACTTTGCCGCGAAACCCGGCGAGAAGAACGCCTACGGGCTCGTGCAGGGCGAATCGAACGCCATCGCGCCACACAAGACGCCGCTTTCTTCCATGGTCCCCACCATCGTCACCAAAGACGGGAAGCTTTACCTTGTCCTCGGCTCGCCCGGCGGCCCCACCATCATCAATTCGGTGTTCCAGGTGATTCTGAACGTGCTCGATTTCGGCATGAACATGCAGGAAGCGGTCGATCAGCCCCGCATCCATCACCAGTGGATGCCCGACACCCTTTCCATGGAAAAAGCCTTTTCACCGGATACCATTGAGCTGTTGAAACAGCGCGGCCACAATATTCGCATCGTTCCGCAGATGGGTGAAGTCGCGGGCATCCGGATTGACGGACAATGGATCGAAGGCGCGGCCGACGGACGAGTCGAAGCGACCGCGAAGGGCGATTGAATAATTCATGGACAGGGTTCTATCCACGCACGTCATCTCTAACCATCGTTTGACCACGGCCTGGATGAACCGCGCCGAAAGCGCGGGCATCTCCGCGCTCGAGATCTTCTGCGCGCCGCAGCATCTCGACTATCGCGATAAATCGCAGATCGGCGAACTGGGGCACTGGTTCCGCGATTCGCCCATGAAGCTGCATTCGCTCCACTCGCCGGCCTATACGGACGAGGTATGGGGGCGCTCCGGTCCCCATACCCACATCAACATCACGGAACGCTCCAAAGCCGAGCGCATTCACTGGGTGGATGAAATCAAGCGCGCGCTCGAAATCGCCGAGATCGTGCCTTTCCGCTACCTGGTCCAGCATCTCGGGGTCACCGGCCAGGAGTTCTCCGAATACGCCATCGAAGCGGCCTTTTCGTCGCTGGAGGAATTGACGGTTTTCGCCGGTCAGCGCGGCGTCGAAATCCTGCTCGAAAATACGCCGAACGAACTGGCCACCGCCGAGCGCCTCGATCTCTTCAATGCGACGACGCACCTGAAACTCAACTACGTCTTCGACACCGGCCATGCCCACCTCGGCGCGGGCATCGAGCACGAATTCGAGATCATGAAGCCCCGCATTCGTTCGCTGCACGTGCACGATAACGACGGCAAAGAGGACCTGCATCTTTTCCCCATGAGCGAAGGCGGAACCGTCGAGTGGCTTCCCGCCATGGAACTGCTGCGCTCCTGCCCCGGACAATATCCTCTGCTGCTCGAACTGCGCGAAGTGCCGGAAATGGAGCATCCGCTCGACGAGATCGCGCGCGTGTTCGACAAGCTCGAATCGCTTCAACCCGACCCCACACATGCCTGAACGAATCACCATTGCCGATGCCGCTCGCCACGTGGGCGAGACCGTTGAAATCCCGGGCTGGCTCTACAACCTCCGCAAATCCGGCCGAATCGTCTTCCCCATCCTGCGCGACGGCACGGGCCTCATCCAGTGCGTGGCCCAGAAGAGCGAACTGCCGGAGCCGGTCTTCGAGGAACTCAAGCACCTGACGCAGGAATCGTCCCTCATCGTCCGCGGCAAAATCCGCGCCGAAGCCCGCGCTCAGGGCGGCTATGAGATGGATGTCGAGGGCGTCGAAATCGTCCAGAAGGTTGCCGAGATCGATCCCTATCCCATCACGCCGAAGGAGCACGGCGTCGAGTTTCTGATGGATCGCCGGCACCTGTGGCTGCGCTCGCAGCGGCAGCACGCCATCATTCGCGTGCGCCACGAAGTGATCAAGGCCGTGCGCGATTACTTCGATAACCACGGCTTCACGCTCGTCGATACGCCCATCTTCACGCCCGCCGCCTGCGAAGGCACCACCACGCTTTTCGAAGTGAATTACTTCGATGACGATAAGGCCTACCTGACCCAATCCGGTCAGCTTTACAACGAAGCCACCGCCATGGCGTTCGGCAAAGTCTATTCCTTCGGACCCACGTTCCGCGCCGAAAAATCGAAGACCCGCCGCCATCTCACGGAGTTCTGGATGGTGGAGCCCGAGATGGCGTATGCGGATCTCGACGAGATCAAGCGCGTGGCCGAAGAGATGATCGTGTACATCGTCGGGCGCGTGCTCGACACCAGGCGCGAAGAGCTGAAGGTTCTCGAACGCGATGTCTCGAAACTCGAAGCCGTCCACGCTCCGTTCCCGCGCCTGAGCTATGACGATGCGGTGAAAAACCTGCAGCAGCACGGCTCTGAAATTCAATGGGGCAGCGACTTCGGCGGCGCCGACGAAACCATCCTGACCGAGCAGTTCGAACGGCCCATCCTGGTGGATCGTTTCCCCACCGCCATCAAGGCCTTCTACATGGCGCCCGATCCCGCGCGCCCCGAAGTCGCGCTCGGCGTCGATGTGCTGGCGCCCGAAGGCTACGGCGAAATCATCGGCGGCGGCCAGAGAATCCACGATCTCGACCTGCTGCTGCGGCGCATCGAAGAGCACCACCTGCCCCGCGAAGCCTTCGAATGGTACATCGATCTGCGCAAGTACGGCTCGGTGCCGCACGGCGGCTTCGGCATGGGTATTGAGCGTTGCGTGGCGTGGGTGTGCGGGCTGGAGCATGTGCGCGAAACCATCGCGTTTCCGCGGATGCTCTACCGCCTTCGTCCCTGAACAAGTCTCCGTGATGAACCAGTCAGTCGCGATTATTGGCGCGCCGCTCGATCTGGGCGCGGGCCGCAGAGGCGTGGATATGGGTCCGTCCGCCGTGCGCGTGGCGGGTTTGGGCAGGCGCCTGGCCGCGCTCGGATTCCATGTCACCGATCTCGGCAACGTGCCGGTCGCGCAGCCGGAAAGCGTGGGCGATTCCGGCCCGGCCGATGCCAGATATCTCCCGCAGATTGCCGCCGCCTGCGAGCGTCTGGGCGACCTGGTCGCGCAAGCCCTGGCCGAAGGCCGCATCCCCCTTGTGCTCGGCGGCGATCACTCCATCGCGGTGGGCACGGTAGCGGGCGTCTCCCGCTTCTTTCGCGGCGCGGACCGGAAAATCGGGCTCCTGTGGATCGACGCGCACGCGGACATGAACACCCCGCAATCGAGCCCCAGCGGCAACGTGCATGGGATGCCGCTGGCGTGCTGCGTGGGCGTGGGTCCCGATGCGCTGACCCGCCTGTTCGGCTTCTGCCCGAAGGTGGACCCGGCGAACGTCGCGCTGGTCGGCATCCGCGATGTGGACGTGCTGGAGCGCGGTACGGTTCGCGGCACGGGCGTACGCGCGTTCACCATGCGCGAGATCGACGAGCGCGGCATGCGCGCCGTAATGGACGAAGCCATCGCCATCGCCACCGCGGGAACGGCCGGCTTTCATCTCTCGCTCGATATGGATTTCGTCGACCCCCAATATGCGCCCGGCGTCGGCACGCCCGTGCGCGGCGGCGCCACTTACCGCGAGGCGCACCTCGCCATGGAAGTGGCCTGCGACTCCGGCCGGATGCTGTCGCTCGAAATCGTCGAAGTCAACCCGGTCATCGACGAAGTGAACCGCACGGCCGAGCTTGCCGTCGAACTGATTCTGTCCGCCATGGGAAAGAAGATTCTCTGACAATGAAGACCCGCGTAGCAGTGGTTTACGGTGGCCGCAGCGGCGAGCATGAAATCTCGCTGATCTCGGCCGAATCGGTGATCGCCGCCATGGACCCCGAGCGGTATGAGACGGTCCGGTATCTGATCGGGAAGGACGGCCGCTGGAATCCCGGGCCCATTCTGCCCGAGCCCGGCGCGAATCCGGGCGTGGATGTCGCGTTTCCCGTGCTCCACGGAACGTTCGGCGAGGATGGCACCATGCAGGGGCTGTTCGAACTGGCGGATCTGCCCTACGTGGGCGCAAACGTTCTGGCTTCGGCCGCGTCGATGGATAAAGACGTGATGAAGCGCCTTTGCCGTGACCGGGGACTGCCGGTGGTCGAATACGTCGTTGCCGGCCGCGACGAGATCGCAGCCGATGCCCTGCGGTGCGAGTTCCCGTTTCCCATGTTCGTGAAGCCCGCCAACCTGGGGTCTTCCGTGGGGATTTCGAAAGCGCACAATCGCGCCGAACTCAGGACCGCGCTCGAACTCGCCGCGCAATACGACCGCAAGATCCTGATTGAGCGTGGCATCGAAGGCCGCGAGTTCGAGTGCGGGGTTCTCGGCAACGACCGGCCCGCGGCGTCGATGCCTTGCGAGATCCTGCCGTCGCGGGAGTTCTACGACTATGAAGACAAGTACGAACTGAACCTGGCGAAGACCGTCCTGCCGGCCGATCTCCCGGAGCACGAGATTGAGGAGATGCGGCGGCTGGCGGTGGAGTGTTTCCTCGCCGTGGGGTGCGAAGGCATGGGCCGTGTCGACTTCCTCCGTGAAACCTCCACGGGCAACCTTTACGTCAATGAGATCAATACGGTCCCCGGGTTCACCCCAATCAGCATGTATCCGAAAATGTGGGCACATTCCGGGATTCCCTACAGCCGGTTGATCGACCGTCTGATCGAACTGGCGCTCGAGCGCCACGCGGCGAAGAAAGCCACGCGGTTCACGCGATAATGGTTTCGCAAAGATGATCAGACTGTGCACCGCCCTGTTCGCCTGCACCTCCCTCGCCTTCGCGGCCGACGCGCCCAAGGACGACGACGCCCGCCTGATGAAGCGGTTCATCGACGCGTATACCATCCTCGAACAGAACGCGGCCGACCCCTTCGACGCCGACCAGGCCTTCTATCAGGGCGCCGTACCCGGCCTGCTGCGCCATCTCGACCCGCACTCGGTCTTCTTCCCGCCCTCTCAATTCGGTCAGCTCAAGCAGATGCAGAGCTCCACGCGCAAAGGCTTCGGGACCGTGGTTTCCGTGCTGCCGGGACGCGTGGTCGTGCTCCAGACGCTGCCCAACACGCCTTCGGAGAAGGCCGGCATGTCGCCCGGCGATGAGATCCTGGCCGTCAACAACTACCGTCTGGACCGGCTCGATGCCGACCAGATCGTCGAATTGCTGAGCGAGTCGAAGCAGAAACCGGCGTTGCTCGTCATTCGCCGCCCGGGCAACGCGCGTCTGATGGAACTCACCCTCACGCCCGCGGACATGCAGACCTCCAGCGTCGAGCGCGTCTTCGAACTCCGGCCGGGCATCGGTTACATCCGCGTCTCCGGCTTCGAAGACAAGACGGCGCAGCAGATCCACGAGGCCATCGAGAAACTCGGCGGCGCCGGGCTGAAGGGTCTTGTGCTCGATCTGCGCAACAACCCCGGCGGCCTGATGACGGCGGCGCTCGAAACGGCTTCGTTTTTTCTCCAGCCCGGGCAGGTGATCCTCTCCGCGAAGGGCCGCAACGTGGCCGAGACCGTCGAAAAGGTTCCGGCGGACAACAAGCCGTACACCTTCCCCGTCGCGGTGCTCGTGAACGGGAAAACCGCCAGCGCTTCCGAGATCGTTTCGGGCGCGTTGCAGGATCACGACCGCGCCACCGTCGTGGGCGAGCCGAGCTTCGGCAAAGGGCTGGTCCAGAGCGTTTATCCCTTGTCCCAGGGCACCGGCCTCGCCCTGACCACGGCGCTTTATTACATCCCAAGCGGCCGTTCCATCCAGAAGACCTTCAGTTCGCAGAAGGCCTTCGGGGCGGACGATTTCGAGCTGGGCGCCACGGCCACGCATCCGAACGAACGCACGGATTTCAAGACCGACAGCGGCCGGCCCGTGCCCGGCGGTGGCGGCATCGTGCCGGATGTGGAAGTCTCCCCGGCGTCTCTCTCGCGTTTTCGCAGCGTGCTCGAGGAGTCCGGATCGTTCACGTCGTTCGCGTCGGAATTTGTGCGCAATCACAAAATCGCGGATGGATGGGAAGTGCCCGGAGAGCTGATGGACCAGTTCCAGTCGTGGCTCTCGGACCGCCGCATCCAGCCCGGCCTGAGCGAGTGGACCGAGAACCGCGACTTCATTCAATCGCGCCTGAAGACCGAGATCTACAATTTCACGCTGGGCGTCGCGAAGGGCGATGAAGTGGAGGCGCAGACCGATCCGCAGATTCAGAAAGCGCTCGAAGCGGTGCTGAAGCCCGCCGCGTAAAATCGCAGCATCCGGTGCTTGCCGCACATGGTTCTCCGACCTTTTCGTCGCCGCTTCTGCACACGACTGATTCTACGGAACCGCGACCGTGAGGGAGCGGCAACGGATCGGCACTGAAAGCGGCGTAACGGGCGCCGCCACGCTGGGCACTGCCGTTTTCAGGTTGAAGGGGACTGGCGCCACGTCGAACGTGATGTACGGAACGTCGGCGAGTTTGTCGCAGGACAGCGTCATCCCCGCAAGCGGCGCGGGCAGAGAGAATATTTCAAGAAGAGGGCTGTTCCCCAACGCGGCTTCCGTAAATACCGCGCTGCGGACACTGGCGGAAATAGCCAGGCGTTCGGGTTCGATGCCCCGGAAATCATCGTGACGGCCCCCTGGGACGAGCCGGGAAGCATTTGGAACGTTGACCGGTATTATCGGAAAATCGCAGGGACGGCGTCGCAGCGTGGCGCGCCATCCGCAGTCTGTTTCACAAAGGGTGGGTGATGACACGTCGCCGGAATGCCCGTAAACAGGCCACTTGACGCGTGTCAAATGTCAGGGTCAAAATGGCGTGATGAAATACGGCGACGCCCGCGTATCGACCGACGACCAGAACCCGGCCTTTCGACACGCGGCGTTGAAGAAGGCCGGATGCCAGATCGTTTTCAAGGACGACGGAATTTCGGGAGCCACGACAAAGCGCCCCGCCCTGCTCCGATGCCTGAAGAAACTGGAGAACGCCGACACGCTGATCGTATGGAAACTCGACCGGCCAGGGCGCAGCTTGCGCGACCTGATAACCATGCTCGACGACCTGAAAAAGCGCGGCGTGAAGTTTCGTTCCCTCGCGGAGGCAATCGACACCGAAACGCCGACAGGCCGCGCTATGTGGCAAATGATCGGCGTGTTAGCTGAACCCGAAAAGAGCCTCATTTCAGAGCGCACCCGCGCCGGAGTGAAAGCATCGCAGCGCCGAGGCGTGAAATTCGGGCGCAAGCCAAAACTCTCCCGGCAGCAGATCGACCACGCCCGGAAACTGATCGACGAAGGCCAGCGCCGCGAAGATGTGGCCGCGCTCCTGAACGTGGACCGCACCACACTTTATAGGGCCTTGGTTTGCTGATACAGCTTTCTTCTGGTAGAGGTGAGCGCATGCTGCTGAGCATAAACACGAAGAGCCGGTACGCCGAAAAGAAGCGCACCGAGCGTTTGCAGTCTTTCGGCCTCGACGAGCGAGGGCTACAAGACATTCTTTTCAAGTCCCTCGACAGGCTACTCCCCGACGACGAACTGCTTCTGCTCATGCAGTCCCGCTACTGGCAGGAAGAACCTGATTTGATGGCGGTAGACCGAAATGGGAAACTTTACATTTTTGAGTTGAAAGCATGGGAGGCGCAGGCGGAGAACCTCCTTCAGGTGCTCCGTTACGGACAGATCTATGGTGCGTCGAAGTACTCTGATCTAGACGGCTGGTACAAGAAAGCCACCAACACGGCACAATCCTTGAAAACCTCCCACGCCGCCAAGTTTGAGGTTGATCTGCCAGAAGACCAATTCAATCGTAGCCAAGTCTTCATCGTAATGACGAACGGCCTCGATTACCGATCCCGTCAAGCAATTCAATACTGGCGGTCTTGTGGCTTGGATGTCCGCGCATGGGTGTATCGGGTCTATCCGGGCCAAGCCGATGAAATGCTGCTGGAAATCTCGGCGTTCCGTGTCGAAGACAATCCATACGAAGATTTGGCCGAAGGATACTACATCCTCAACACGAACATGAGCAACAGCCGGGAGGACCACGACGACATGCTTAATAACCGTAAGGCGGCTGCGTACTTCGACCCATGGAAGTTCAAAATCGAACGGCTGGCGAAGGGCGATGTCATTTTTCTATACCAATCCGGCGTCGGAATTGTGGCGATTGGCGAAGCGGACGGAAAGCTGCTCAAAACTTCGTATCACGGCAAACCGGAGAATCCCGACGAGGAGTATTCCATGAAATTGCAGCGGTTCCAGCCGGTCGCCCCTCCGCTAACTGCCGCTGAGATAAAGAAGATCACCGGAGTCAACCACCGTTTCATGGGCACAATGTTCGGCCTCGACGTTGAGAGCGGCAAAGCGATCCGAAAAGTCATTCATGATAGGACGACCTCGGCCGCCTCCCCTTCCTTGGATACTGCAATATAACGTCTTTTATGTCCGGCTACCGGGCGCCGCACTTCGATCCACCTTTCCCCGAATCGCAGTCACCGCAGTCCGAAATAATGACACTCTGCTTCATATCTATCAGTTACAAGCCAGGCCGCCCCCCTCTCGCACCTGATTTCGCACCCTCCGTGCTACATTCCAGATCGAAAGAACCCGGTCGCACCCATTGGCGTACCGGGGCACTAAACCGTGCAGTCCTCGAGGCTCTGCCGCGGCATAACGTCGAAACAATGGCCGGTAGGCGCTGCCGGTTATCATGCGGCCTCGGTCCCGTCCGAGAGACCAAAACGGCTGTTCCGCCTGACAGTTACCAGGCGGGTGGGGCGCCCCAACTTTTTTAAAAGTTCTTCGAAAGGCAAACGAAATCACGAACGCATTCGCCGCCCGCGCGGCCGATCCTCGCCTGAAAACCCTCACGGCACAACCATCCGGTGCAACCGCTCATCCCAGGGACTCCCGATCAGCGGCTGAATCTTCTCCCGGAACCGCTTCGTATACGCAGCCGAATCGTGGGCGTCAAAACTCTTCTGGTCCTTCCAGACAGCCATCAAAGTCAAATGATTCGGCCGCCCGTCCTGCTGCAGAATCTCGAACCGCGTGCAGCCGGTTTCCTTCAGCGTCGCCGCCGCGAACTGCTTCAGCAAAGCAACGCCCGCCGGCGTGTTGTTCGGCATCAGATCGATGTGGGTGACCACGTAAACCGGAGCCTGCGTCTGAGCCCACGCCGCGCCCGCAATCAACAGTACGAGAAATCGCATGTGCAGATTGTATAAAAATCCCCGCCCCTGCGCCGCAACCGGCACAAAGTAACCGATTAAACTCCGCCATCGCCTGAAAGAGACCGGGCCATTCCGGACGGTACAATACTCGTCAAGCCTGCCCCATCATGTGGATTGTCAAACTTGCCCTGCGGCGCCCCTATACTTTCGTGATCATGGCGCTGCTCATCATGATCCTCGGCGGCGTCTCGATCGTCACCATGCCGATCGACATCTTCCCTTACATCGACATCCCCATCCTCAGCGTGATCTTCCAGTACAACGGCCTTTCTCCCGAAGAGATGGCGAACCGCGTCGTCACCGGGTTTGAGCGCGGCCTCACCACCAGCGTCAACGATATTGAGCACATTGAGAGCCAGTCCTACAACGGCGTCGCCGTCATCCGGGTCTATTTCCACCCCGGCGCGCGCATCGAACCCGCGCAGGCTCAGGTAGTTGCGAACGCGCAATCGAATCTCCGCGGCATGCCGCCGGGCATGTTTCCGCCCAATATTCTCAAGTACGACGTTTCGAGCGTGCCTGTCCTGCAACTCGGCCTCGGCAGCCCGACCATGAGCGAAGCGGCCATTTTCGATTACGGCAACGCCTTCATCCGCACCCAGCTCGCCACCATTCAGGGCGCCACCATTCCCATCCCGTACGGAGGCAAGTTCCGGACCATCCTCGCCGATCTCGATCCCGAAGCCATGTACACCCGGCAGGTTTCGGCGAGTGACGTCTCGAACGCCATGGCGCTGCAGAACCTGATTCTCCCCGCCGGCAACGCCAAGTTCGGCGACCGCGACTATCAGATCAAGCTCAACAGCAGTCCGCACACCATGCCGGAGCTGAACGACCTGCCTCTCAAGATCGTCAACGGCGTGCCGGTTTACATGAAGGACGTGGCGCAGATTCGCGATGGCGCCGCGGTCCAGACCTCCATCGTCCGGGTGGATGGCCAAAGGGGCGCCCTGATGGTGGTCATGCGCAACGGGCGCGCCTCCACGCTCGCGGTCGTCGACGCCATCAAAGCGCAACTCCCGCACGTGCGCGCGCTCGCCCCCCCGGAACTGAACGTCAAGACACTGGCGGATCAGTCGTTGTTCGTGCGCGCTTCCATCCAGGGCGTGCTGCGCGAAGCGTTGATCGCGGCCTGCCTCACGGGCCTGATGATTCTGCTGTTCATCGGGAGCTGGCGCAGCACGATTATCGTCTGCGTCTCAATCCCGCTTTCGATCCTGACGTCGCTCATCGTCCTCAGCCTCACCGGAGAAACCATCAATGTGATGACCCTGGGCGGCTTGGCGCTAGCCGTCGGCATTCTGGTGGATGACGCCACGGTCGAAATCGAAAACACGCACCGGAACATGGCGATGAAGAAGCCTCTCGTGCGCGCAGTGCTCGATGGCGCGCAGCAGATCGCCGCCCCGGCTTTCGTTTCCACTCTCTGCATCTGCGTGGTGTTCGTGCCGGTTCTCCTGCTGACCGGCGCGGCGCGCTATCTGTTTACGCCCCTCGCCCTGGCCGTGGTCTACGCCATGATGGCGTCTTATCTGCTGTCCCGAACACTGGTGCCCAACATGGTGCACTACATGCTCCGGCCCGAAATGAAGCTCTACATTATGGGCGAGCATGGCGAAACGGCCGGCGGCAAGGGCCTGATCTGGCGCACGCATTATGCGTTCAACCGGCAATTCGAGCGCCTGCGGACGTTCTACGTCTCCCTGCTCGATCTGGCCCTCGATCGCCGGAAGACCGTGCTCGCCGGCTTCCTGTTCTTCGCCCTCGGTTCCATCGGACTCGTTCACTTCATCGGCAGCGATTTCTTCCCCACGGTCGATTCCGGGCAGCTCCGTCTGCACGCGCGCGCGCCCACCGGAACCCGGCTCGAGCAGGCGGAAGTCATCTTCGGGCAGGTCGAAGACGAGATTCGCCGCATCGTCCCCGCGGACGAACTCGGCGCCGTCATCGACAACATCGGGCTTCCGAACGGCGGCTTCAATCTCGCCTTCGGAGACAATCCGACGCTCGGCACAGGGGACGGCGAAATCCTCCTCTCGCTCAAGGAAAAGCGGACCGCCACCACCGCCGAATACCAGGACCGGATGCGCAAGCGTTTGAATGCCGACTTCCCCGGCGTGAATTTCTATTTCGAAGCCGCGAATATCACGAACCAGATTCTGAATTTCGGACTCCCGTCGCCCATCGACGTCCAGATCGCCGACCGCAACGCCGACGCCGGTTACAAGCTTGCGGTCGAACTGCAGCGGAAGATCGCCCGCATCCCCGGCGCCGTGGACGTGCATGTCCATCAGGTGGTCGATTATCCCGAGATCCGGGTCAACGTGGACCGCAACAAAGCCGGTCAGGTGGGGCTCTCGCAGTCGGACGTGGCCAACAGCCTGCTGATTTCCCTGAGCGGCACCTCGCAGATTGCCCCGGCCCAGTGGCTCAACTGGAGCACCGGCGTGCAATATCAGATCGGCGCGCAGACGCCGCAGAGAAAGATCGATTCGCTCGACGCCCTGATGCGGACCCCGATTGCGCCGGTCGGCAAGTTCGCCACCGGCACGGCGGAGGGGGGCATCGGCACGGGCGTCTCGCCGAACCAGTCGTCGCTCGCCTACGGCAATCCCGGCGCGAGCGCCGATTCGACGCAGCGCCTGTCGAATCTCGCCACCACCACGCGGGGCGTGGCGCCGCAGATCGTCAATCACTACAACGTGCAGCCCGTGTTCGACGTGTATGCCAACGTGGACCGCCAGGATCTGGGCACGGTCGGCGCCGCGGTACGGAAGATCATGGATGAGACCGCGAAGACCATGCCGAAGAGCATGACGCTCGATCTGCGCGGGCAGATTGCGACCATGCAGACGTCGTTCTACCGTCTGGGCCTGGGGCTGATCTTCGCCATCGTGCTCGTGTACTTCCTGATGGCTTTGAATTTCCAGTCGTGGCTCGATCCGTTCATCATTCTGACGGCCCTGCCCGGAGCGCTGGCCGGGATTCTCTGGATGCTGTTCGTCACCCAGACCACCTTCAGCGTGCCTTCTCTGATGGGCGCGATCATGTGCATCGGCGTCGCCACCGCCAACAGCATTCTGGTCGTGGTCTTCGCCAATGACCAGCGGCTCGAAGGGATGGACGAACGTGCCGCCGCGCTCGCCGCCGGCTCCACCCGCATCCGGCCCGTGCTCATGACCGCCACGGCCATGATTATCGGCATGTTGCCGATGGCCCTCGGCATGGGCGAAGGCGGCGAACAGAATTCTCCGCTCGGCCGCGCCGTCATTGGCGGCCTGCTTCTGGCGACGGTAACGACTCTCTTTATCGTCCCGGTCGTCTACAGTCTGCTGCGGAAGAAGCCGCCCGTCGATTTCGATCTTAAACTTGAGGAAGAAGAACGCGAAGATGTCAGCTCTTATTTGTCGGCATAACTGAACCCATGAACGCGCCCATTCACGAACGAACTGAAGACCGCCTGCTCGCCGAGATAGAGGATCTCAAACGCCGGCTCGAAGCGCAGCAGAACGCGGCGCGCGCGCACGGCTCGCATGGGCCGCGGCGGCCTTCCGCCACCGCGCTCTGGACCCTCGCGATCGCGGCAGCCGCCGTTCTCATCGTCGCTTTTTTCGCCGGCTATCTGCCCCAGGCGAACCGGCAAACCGCTCTGGCCGAAGCCGCGAAGGAAGACAGCGCCACCCTGCCTCCGGTGAATGTAGCGCTGGTCGAACAGGCGTCCGGCAAGAGCAATCTGATCCTGACGGGGAACATCCAGGCCGTGACCGAAGCCCCCGTGCTGGCCCGCGCCAGCGGTTACATCAAGACCCGTTATGCGGACATCGGCGACCGGGTGAAGGAAGGGCAACTGCTGGCCGAGATCGATGCGGTCGAACTCGACCGGCAGGTCGAACAGGCGAGAGCGAGCGTCGACCAGACGAAGTCCGCGCTCGAACAGGCCACGGCCAGCCTGCAGCAGGGCCGCACCAACACGAATATGGCGCGCCTCACCTGGCAGCGCTGGGACGCGCTCATTCAGAAAGGCGCGGTGGCCCGCCAGGACGTCGATACGTACAAAGCGCAGTACGAAGCCTCCGAAGCGAACATGCAAGCCCTGAACCAGGCCGTCAATGTGGCGAAAAACAACATCGCCGTGGCGCAGGCCAATCTCGGGCGCCTGACCGAGCTGCAGGGCTACCTGAAGGTCCGCGCGCCCTTCGCGGGCGTCATTACGCTTCGCAACGTCGATACCGGCGCGCTCGTTACCGAAGGCGCGACTTTGCTGTTCCGCATTGCCCAGACGAATCGCCTGCGGACTTACGTGAACGTGCCCCAGGCCGATTCCACGTCGGTTCACGTCGGCCAGGAGGCGCAACTGACCATCCCCGATCTTCCTTCGAAGACCTTCGCCGGAACCGTCACCCGCACGGCGAACGCGCTCGACCCGGTCACGCGCACTCTGCTCGCCGAAGTGCAGGTGTCGAACGAGGCTCAACTCCTTCTCCCGGGGATGTATGCTGTTGTCAGCTTCACCACGCCGCGCAAGGAGCCGCCGCTGATCATCCGCTCCGATGCGCTCGTGGTGCGCGGCGATGGATCCTACGTCGCGCTGGTGGGCGATAACGGCGCGATTCATTTTCAGAAGGTTGACGTCGGGCGGGATTACGGCGACAAAATGGAAGTGCTTGGCGGCCTTGAAAAGGGCCAGAAGGTGGTCATCAGCCCGGGCGATGTGGTGCGCGAGAACGTGAAAGTCAGACCCGTGCTGGTCGGCAAAGCCAGTCCGGGTTAAGAGCGAGGCGAATCGATGCGAGCAGCTTTGAAGGTCAACGGCAAGGCCCACGTAGTGAACGATGTGGACCCCGAGTGTCCTCTTCTTTACGTCCTGCGGGACAATCTGGCCCTCAATAACCCCAGGTTCGGCTGCGGGCTGGGACAGTGCGGGGCCTGCACGGTTCTGGTGAACAACGTTCCCACCCGCTCCTGCATGTTGCCCGTCGCGCGCGCGACAGGCAAAGACATCGTCACCCTCGAAGGCATCGGTACCCCGGAGCATCCGCACCCCGTGCAGACGGCCTTCATCGCGGAACAGGCGGCGCAGTGCGGCTATTGCATGAACGGCTGGGTCCTGAGCGCGAAGGCGCTGCTCGATAAACATCCGCATCCGACCGGCGCCCAGATGGACACCGCCTTCGAAGGTCTGGTCTGCCGCTGCGGCAGCCATGCCGGGGTCCTGAACGCCGTGCGCCGCGCCGCGGGCATGCCCGTGAAAACAGAAAAGAGGAGCGCATAATCATGGCTGCCTCGCGCAGAGACTTTTTCAAAACCGGCGCCAGTCTTTTGATTGGCTTCAGCCTGGCCGATTCCACCGTTGCCCCGCGGCTTTTCGCCGCCGGCACGGCCCCCACGCCCGCCGCCGGGCAGCTCGATTCGTGGCTGCGAATCGAAAAGGGCGGCGCGATCCAGGTCTTCACCGGCAAAGTGGATATCGGGATGGGCGTGCGGACCAGCTTGAGCCAGATCGTCGCCGAAGAACTCGACGTCCCGCTCGCCGCCATCGAACTGATCATGGGCGACACCGCAACCACGCCGGATCAGGGCGGAGTGGGCGGCAGCACCTCCATCGCGAATGGCGCAAAACCCATGCGCAACGCGGCAGCCACGGCCCGTTTTTTGCTGGTCGAGATGGCTTCGAACAAGCTCGGAGTGCCCTCGGAGCAGCTTCAGGTGAAGAATGGCGTCGTCAGTTCGAAGAGCGACCCCTCGAAGAGCATCTCTTACGCGGATCTCGCCGGAGGCGGCGATTTCCACGACGCTCTGCGCGTGTCCGGCAACGGATTTTCGCTGAACGTCCAGGGCAAAGGCCAGCCGAAGGATCCTGCCACTTACTCGATCGTGGGCCAGTCGATTCCGCGCTTCGATCTGGCGCCGAAGTTCTTCGGGCGCTCCACTTATGCGACCGACGTCCGGGTCCCGGGGATGCTGCACGGCCGGGTCATCCGCCCTTCCAGCGCAGGCGCCACGCTGGTGAGCGTGGATAAGGCTTCAGTCACGGGAGCCCAGGTCGTCGTGAAAGGCAATTTCGTCGGCGTAGTGGCCGATAACGAGTGGGCCGCCGTCCGCGCCGCGAGAGAGTTGAAAGTCACGTGGAGCAGTCCCGGCCCGGTTTTTCCGGATGACTTGTATGCGCACATGCGGTCCGCCACGCCCAAAGCCACGCGCGAAGGCACGAAGAAAGGCGACGCAGCCGCCGCATTGGCGGGCGCCGCGCGCAAAGTCGAAGCGAGTTACGAATGGCCCTTCCAGGCGCACGCAACCATGGGTCCGGGTTGCGCCGTGGCCGAGTTCCATTCTGACGGCGTGACCACGATCTGGTGCGGCGCGCAGAAACCGCACGCGCTGCAGCAGGGCATCGCGGAGATGCTGAAAACGCCGCCGGACCGGGTGCGCGTGGTGTGGGTGGAAGACGCGGGTTCTTACGGCCGCGCGGGCTACGAAGACGTGGCCGCCGACGCCGTGCTGCTTTCCCAGGCCGCGGGCAAGCCGGTGCGCGTGCAGTGGACGCGCGCGGATATGACCCAGTGGGGCGGCAAAGGCCCTCCGGCGATCGTCGATCTCGCCGCCGGGCTCGATGCGCAGGGCGCGGTGACCGCGTATCAACTCACCTCGCGCGCGCTTTCCGGCACCGAGATTCTGCCGCAGCCCAACAGCGCCGGCAACCTGCTGGCGGCGCAGCTGACGGGCATAGCGAATACTTCCGGTGGCGATGAATTCGTGCAATGGAGCGGCGATACGGCGGCGTACTCGTTCCCGAATATTCACTCGGTGGCCCACGTGCTTCCGGCGCTCTACCCATCTTCTTCTCCGCTGCGGACCACGCACCTGCGCGATCCCAACGGTCCCGCGGGCACGTTCGCCGGGGAGTCGTTCATGGATGAGATCGCGGCGGCGGCGGGTGTGGACCCGGTCGAGTTCCGGCTCCGTTACATCGAAGATCCGCGCGCGAAAGCGGCTCTCGCGGCAGCGGCGGAACATGCCAAATGGGACAAACGTCCCTCGCCGAAGCCCGCCGCCGGCGGCGATGTACTCATGGGGCGGGGCATTGCGCTCGCGTTACGCGGCGGCACGCATGTCGCGACCGTGGCGGAAGTGGAAGTCAATCGCCACACGGGCGCGGTGCGGGTGAAGCGCCTGGTCTGTGCGCACGATTGCGGGTTGATCGTCAATCCCGATGCCCTGCGCGGAACCATTGCAGCCAATCTGGTGCAATCGGCCAGCCGCGTGTTGAAGGAGGAAGTCACCTTCGACAAAACGAACGTCACCAGCGTCGACTGGAAGACGTATCCGGTGCTGCGATGGTCCGAAGTGCCGGAGGTTGAGATCGTGCTGCTCAACCATCCGGAAGCGCCCTCCACCGGCGCGGGCGAGCCGTCCAGCCGCCCGACCGCCGCCGCCATCAACAACGCGATCTTCGACGCCACCGGCGTGCGTCTGCGTCAGGCCCCGCTGACGGCGGCGAAGCTCAAAGCCGCACTGGCGTGACCGAAAAAGGTCCGGACGGGCTGGTGTTTCCGGTCGCCGGCTGGCCGTTTTCAGCGCAACAGGTGGAACGGCGCACGAGCGATTCGAGCACAGGGGAACTCATGAGCCAGATCTGCCGCGATAGTGCGGGCAGAATGCGGATCGAATACCGCATCCAGGGCAGCACGGTTATCCACCTCATCGATCCGGTTGCATATTTCGCGACGATACTGCTGGTCGATTCGAAGGTCGCGGTCCGCATGGCCGTGCCGAGGTCGAGCGACGGGAGATTCCACATCGGGTTTCCAGCCGACGTGGAACCGCTGCCGCCCGGGAAGTTGGTGACGAAGATCGAAACGCTTGAGGCACGTCTCGTCGAGGGCGTTGAAGTTGAGGGTATCCGAACCGTCCAGACCTCGGAGGAACAACCGGACCTGACAGCCATTCATGAGACCTGGACGTCCGGGAGCCTCGGTGTGACATTCACAATCGACGCTTCAGGTCCGGGCTGGACGCATACGGCGAGACTCCGGAATCTGGAGCGCGGCGAACCCGATCCCGCGCTCTTTGTGATTCCCGCGGACTACACAATCGAGGACCCGGTTTAAACGAACGCGATCGCGCGGCCCGCGATGGCCACGCCGTACCAGAGAATCAGCGACAGCACCGCCACAATCTTCAACTGCGCAGGGCTCACGCGCGCGCCCGGCGCGGTGATCCTCCGCTGGAAGAACAGATAGAGCAGGATTCCACCCAGCATCAACCACATTTTCCAGGGAAAAGCCGCGTTGCCGTAGCACTTCATGGCTTCCGACAAAAAGAGCAGAATGCCGGTGACGATGGTCACGACGGCGGCCCACACCGTCCATGGCGCCAGCTGGCCGGCCACGGTGGCGATCGATTGCCGCTTCATGCCGATCCCGAGCATGCGCAGATCGGTGATGGTCAGCGTGCCGAGCAGAACCGTGAGCCCGAAGATATGGAACACCTCGAGCACGGGAAAGATGTAGGTCGAAGCGCGGATGCCCGCGCCGATCGAGGTGGCGTCGAACCACTTGAAGAGGGGGAGAAGATTCATGTGGGTGGTCCTTTACTTCAGGTTATAAGCGGTCCAGCGCCCGAGGAAGATGACGGCGGCCCAGAATGTGAGGCCGAACCAGCCCGCGAACCGGGCGCGAAACGTGGTAACGGCGGATCGATTCCACTTGTCGACGCTCTTGTAGACGGTCGAGTGAAATACCAGAGCGTTCACGCCCAGGAGGAAAATGAACACCAGCTTGAAACGGAACGAGTAGCTGGGGTACAGCCTCCCGGCCTCGGACCACAGAAGCAGTCCCCCGGTGATGAACGCCAAGATGAAGCCGGCCAGCGTCCATGGCTGCGTTTGTTCGATGACGTCCGTCACGGGCTCTTCGCGCATCACGGCGCCGATCAGCCGCAGGTCCACCAGAACGATGGTTCCGACCGAAAGCGCCAGACTCAGAAGGTGTACTCCTTCAATCGCGGGCCAGATGTAAGTCGATTCGCGAAGTCCCGTTCCGATCGATGACTCCTGAATCGCCTGGCATATAGTGAAAATCGACATTCCGAAAGGTTCCCTGATCCTTGCAAAAAAGTACGGTCAAAGACAAAGCGGCGCGGAGCGGAGGCGCTCGTTTTGCAACAGCCTACAATATATCCCCGCCATCCGCTCTGTCAAGGGCTCCGCGCCCGAAACTATGATATATCAGCTTTGCAATTGACAGCTTTGGATGCTACCTGACATACTCAAAAGCGCAATAGCCGCCGGGCGCGGCGCCAGACATCGGAGGAACCACCCGTTCAGCCGTGTCCGGCGGCTGGACTTGCGCGTGTTCCTTAAAAGTTGCCTTCGGAAGGATTCCACGGACCTCGCCCGGACCACCGTCATCCGCGTTTCCAGAACCGATAAAGACTCCATATATGAGCGATTCGAAAACTGTTTTATGCATCAGCGCGCATGCCGCTGATTTTGTGTGGCGCGCGGGGGGCGCGCTCGCCCTTTACGCCGAGCGCGGTTACCGCGTCCGAATCCTGTGCCTGTCGTTCGGCGAGCGCGGGGAATCGGAACGCCTCTGGAAGATTCCCGGCATGACTGTCGAGCGGGTCAAGGAAGACCGTCTGGCGGAATCGACGAAAGCGGCCTCCATTCTGGGCGCTGAGATTCGCTTTTTCGACATGGGCGATTACCCGATCAAGCCCACGGACGCGGACATGACCGAACTGGTCAACGAATTCCGGGAAGTGAAACCGTCGATCGTCTTCACGCACTCCTTCGAGGATCCGTACAACCCGGATCACGCTCTCGCCAACCAGATCACGATCGCGGCGCGCGTGTACGCGCAGGCGGCGGGCTATCCGGCGAAAGGGAAGGGAAGCCAGGGCGACGCGCCGCCGGTCTTCATCTTCGAGCCGCACCAGCCGGAGCAGTGTGAATTCAAGCCGCAGGTGCTGCTCGACATCACCCCGGTGTGGGAGAAGAAACTGGCGTCGATGCAGTCGATGGAAGCGCAGGAACATCTTCTGAACTATTACACCGATCTGGCGAAGCGCCGCGGCGTGCAGGCCGTCCGCAACTCGGGCCGGAAAGGCATCAAGTACGCCGAAGCCTTCCAGCGGGTATATCCTCAGGTTACAGACGAGTTGTCATGAAACCCCGTATCGTTCGCAATATTCGCCGGGCCGATGCCGCGGCGATGAAACTGCTGGGCGAACTGGGCGTCGCCACCGTGCATGAGGCGCAGAACCGCACGGGACTGATGCTGCCTTACATGAGGCCGATCTATGCCACGGCGAAGATGTCGGGGCCCGCGGTGACGGTCTCCTGTCAGCCGGGCGACAATCTGATGATTCACGCGGCGGTCGAGGTTTGCCAGGCGGGCGATGTGCTGGTGGTGACGACGACTTCGGAATCGACCGACGGCATGTTCGGGGAACTGCTCGGCTCTTCACTGCGCGTGCGCGGCGTGGCCGGTCTGATCATCGACTCCGGAGTGCGCGACGTGGCGGATCTGACGGCGATGGAGTTTCCCGTCTGGTCGAAGGCCATCTCCGCGCAGGGGACCGTGAAAGCGACGGCTGGATCGGTCAACGTGGATGTGGTCTGCGCGGGCGCGATCGGGCGTCCCGGCGATGCTATTGTCGCGGATGTGGATGGAGTGGTGGTGGTCGCGCGCGACCGCGGGGTGGAAGTGGCGGCGGCGAGCGATCGACGCCGGATCAAGGAAGAAAAAAGCCGGGAGCGCCTGCGCGCCGGTGAGTTGGGTCTGGATATGTACAATCTGCGCGCGAAACTCGTGGAACTGGGTGTCGAGTTCATGGACGAAGCGCCCGGCAGTTAAAAGCAAGGACAAAGCGATGAGCAAATCTGACGACTATTCCGATATCCCCGGCACGTATCTGTTCGACAAGAACGCCTGCGCCAAAGGCTACAACCTGAACAACTTCTGCATGTCGCTGATGAAGGATGAGAACCGCAAAGCGTTCCTCGCCGATGAGCCTGCCTATCTCGACAAGTACAAATTGACGGAAGCGCAGCGCAAGGCCGTGCTGGAGCGCAACTGGATCGGCATGATTCACGAGGGCGGAAATATCTATTACGTTTCGAAGCTGGGCGCGACCTCCGGATTCTCCTTCGAGGCCATGGCCGCGGCCATGAGCGGGACCACCCGGGAGAACTACCGCGCGATGATGATCGCCGGAGGCCGGCCCATCGAAGGCAATCGAAGCAAGGCCGAGCAGGCTGCTCGGGCGCAGAAAAAAGGAGATCTGTAATGGCTAAAGTCATTGCCGGCGTCGGCTGTTCGCATGTGCCCGCCATTGGCGCCGCGCTCGATCAGGGGAGATCCGGGGACGAGTACTGGAAGCCGGTTTTCGACGGTTTCGTCAAAGCGCGGGAGATACTGGCGGCGCTCAAGCCCGACATCGTCATCGAGGTTTACAACGATCACGGCACGGCGTTTTCGCTGCAGTACATTCCGACATTTTGTCTGGGCGTCGCGCCTGAATTCCAGCCTGCCGATGAGGGCTGGGGGCCGCGTCCGGTGCCTGTCGTTAAAGGCGACGCGGAGTTTGCCTGGCACCTGGTCGAGTCGCTGATCCTCAATGACTTCGACATGACGATCGTCAATGAGATGGAGGTCGACCACGGTCTGACGGTTCCTTTGTCCCTGATGTTCGGTCAGGTGAAAGAGTGGCCGTGCCCCGTGATTCCGCTTTGCGTGAACGTGGTGACCTATCCGCCGCCCAGCGGGAAGCGCTGCTTTGCGCTTGGCAGGGCGATTCGCAAGGCGGTTCAGGAGTACCCCAAAGACCTTCGCGTCGTCGTGTTCGGCACCGGCGGCATGTCGCACCAGATTCACGGCGAGCGTTGCGGCTTGATCAACAGCGCCTTCGACAAGAGCTTCCTCGACCGGCTGACTTCCGATCCGCAGGGTCTGGCCGCGATTCCTCACAAGGAATACGTGCGCGAAGCCGGCGCGGAGGGCATCGAAATGGTCATGTGGCACGTCATGCGCGGCGCGCTTGACGACGACGCCCGGGAAGCATACCGGTTCTATCACGTTCCGGCATCGAACACCGCGGTCGGCAACATCATTCTGACGAACCCCGGCGCGTAGCTCGCGCACGGGAAACGGTCTACCGAAGCCAGAGCGCTCTGACGATCAGCCAGAGCGCACCGATCGACCAGCCGAGCAGCGCCTGGTACTCGCGGTTCTTCCGGTATAACGCCGCCGAGAAGCGGTCCGGACCGAATTGCGAAGGCCATCGCGGGATCAGCAACGGCACGCGCGCGGCGAATTCCGCATAACCGGGGAGAATTTGCGCGAGGTGCTGTTCCTCCAGTTCGATCGCGGGCAGATAAACCAGCGCAAACAACGCCGCGAACAGCAGGGCGAGCCCCGCGCTGCGAGCCGCCGCGGCCAGTCCCAGCGCGGTGATTAACGTTCCCAGATAAAGCGGATTACGCGTAAACGAGTAAGGCCCCGAGACGGCGAGGCGGCGGTCTTTCGCGAGGTGTCCCGCCGCCCACGCGCGGATTCCGAGGCCGCAGGCGGAGAGCGTTAATCCGACCGCGAGCGAAATGCCGTCGGGACGCGCGAACCAGGCGAAGGCCGCGACCATGACGAAGCCGGCGGTGACCCGCAATCGCGCGACGGCGTCGGCGTAGGGCTTGGGGAACCAGTGCCTCCGGAGCATAGCGTGCGAACGCGGCATCTACGAGCCGGCGAGGCAAGCCATGCGGGCCGCCAGGGCGGCGAAAACCTGCTCCGGGGTAATGGCGCGCATGGAGGCGTCGATCGCGGCGCCCCGGCGGTGCGTGGTGGGCGTGCCGGGCATGCGGAAGACCTGGAAATCGCCGCCGTAGGGACCGTTGCGAACCGGGTCGGTGGGGCCGAAGATCGCCGCGCCCGATTTATTCAAGGCGGCGGCGAGGTGCAGGGGGCCGCTGTCGACGCCCACGATCAGGGCGGCGCGGCGCGTGGCGTGGATCAGGCCCGGAATGCCGCTTTCGTGCACGAGCGTGCCGGGGACGGCCGGAACGGTTCCCGGCGCGCCGTTCAGCACCAGGGGCAGGCCCAGCTTCTCGTGCAGCAGGGTCGCGAGCCGTGCATAGTGTTCGAGCGGCCACTGCTTCGAGGTCCATCCGGCGAGAGGGCTCGCGAGCGCGAAAGGCCCGTCCGGCAGTTGGCCTTCGGGCGCGCCGGCGGGCAGAGGAAACACGCGCACCAGATTCGAAGCGCCCGCTCCCGCGGCCAGGTCGAGCGCCTGATCCACCACGTGAAGGGCGGCGCTCGGCACGCGCGTCGAATAGAACAAGCCGGCCGGGCGCTCCCGCACGACGCGCGATCCGAAGCCCGCGATGCGTTCCGGACGGGCGAGGTGGGCGATCAGGGCGGATTTGAGCAGGCCCTGGAAATCGACCGCGAGATCGTAACGCTCCGAGCGCAGTTCATCCTTGGTGCGGCGCCACGAAAGAGGGTCGTCGCGGCGAAAAACCACGATGCGGTCGACGAAGCCGTTGTCCTTGAGCAGAGGAACCCATTGCGGTTCCACCACCCAGGTGACGCGCGCTTCGGGAAAGCTGTGCTTGAGCGAGGCGGCCCCGGGCAAGGCGTGAATCATGTCGCCCATCGCTCCGAGCCGGACGATGAGGATGCTTTTCACGTTTGCGGAATCCCCCACGGGATGTGAAAAAACAGGGTGTGACAAACAACGCGTTGCAACTAATGAGTCTAACAGCATGAATACGCTAAGGGGCGGGGTCCTGGGTGCTCAGGGGGTTCCGGAGCAGCGCTTCCGCCGCCAGCACCACGTGGCCGGACGTGACGCGCGTCATGCAGCGATGGTCGATGGGACATTCCCGCAGAAGGCACGGGGCGCAATCGACCGGCTCCCGCACCACGCAGGCCGCCGGGCCGAGGGGTCCGGTGGCAATCTCATCGGTGGGGCCGAACACCGTTACCGACGGGACGCCCAGGGCTGAAGCAATGTGCATGGCGCCGGAATCGTTGGTGAGGAACAGGCGGCAGGCGGCGGTCATGTCGATGAATGCCCGCAGCGCCGTTTCGCCCGCGAAGCTGCGGCCGTGCGCGATGCGCGCCACCTCCTCGCACATCGCCTTTTCAGATGCGGACCCGAAGACGGCCACCGACCCTCCGATCTCCGCCGCAAGACGCGTGGCCGCTTCGGCGAAGCGCTCCGGCAACCAGCGTTTGGCGGCTCCATAGGCGGCGCCCGGGCTCACCCCGACCGCCGGGAGCTTCACGCCAAAGCCATGGAACAGGGTTTCGCCGCGCAGGCGGGCTTCCGGAATGCCGTCGAGGCGGATGGCGGGCACGTCCGGGAGGGCTTCGATCAGCCCCGCGCGCCGCAGGAGTTCGAGGTAATAGAAGCGCTCGTGCGGGGGAATTTCTCCCTTCCGGGGCGGAGTCACGGGATCGCGCAGGAGCGCGCCGCGGCCGTCGCGCGCATAGCCCGCGATTCGTTTCACGCCGGCCAGGCGCACGATGGCCGCGCTCTCGAACGAGTTCGGAAACAGGATCGCGAGATCGAAACGCTCGCGGCGCAGACGGCGCACGAGCCGCCACTTCACGGCCCAGTCGCGCGCGCCGGAAGCCCCTTCGAGCGGGATCACGCGGTCGATGGAGCTTTCGCCCTCGTAGAGCGCGGCGACCCAGGGCCGGGCGAGGACGGCGATGCGGGCGCCGGGGAACCGGCCGCGAACCGCGCGCAGGGCAGGGAGCGACATGACGCTGTCGCCGATCCAGTTCGTCGCGCGAATGAGGATGTTCAAGGATGTGGTCTTCAGTCCCGGGGCTTCGAAATCAGCTCCGCGACGTTGAACGTCATCGTCACGGGCGCGCCCGCTGCGCGGTCCGGCTCCAGCGCCGGCTCGTCGCACGGCTGTTCCAGAAAAATCTTCAGTTTTGCCTCGGAGCCTTCAAAATGATATTCGAGGAATTGCCGGAGCGCGAGGCGGCGCAGCTTGTCGCGCGCGACCGTGGGCCGATAGCGGAAGCCCCGCCCTTCCTTGCGGCGCGAAACGGCGCCGCGGCGCGCGAGCCGGTCGAGCAGCGTCAGCACGGTCGTATACGCCAGGGGGCGGTTTTGGGAAACAACCCTGCGGACATCTTCAACATTGCCCTCGTGGATTTCCCACAGGGCGTTCAGGCACGTCATTTCGAGAGGCGGGGGGAGTTCACGTTCGCGGCCCAAGGTTATTTCCTTTCGTCGTGCAGCGCCTGCTGGAGCTTCGCGCCGAAGATGGAGTTGTTGGCGGCGGGCGCGGGTTTCGGATTCGGATTCGGCGGAACAGGCGCGGCGCCGATTTCATCCGCCGCGGGGTTCGATGCCCGCACGCCGCCGCCCGGCCTCGATTCGAGATATCTGGTTTTACGCAGAGCCACGCGTCCGAGCACCGGGCTGTACGCGGAGAAATAACCCTCCGCCTGGGGATCTTTGTCGATCAGCGCCCGCATGCCCTCCATCTTCGAATCCATGTCGTCGAGATAGTGCAGCAGCAGCGCCTCGGGAAAGACCGGGATCTTCGGCGATCCGAACTCGAGCTGGCCGTGATGGCTGAGGACCATGTGCTCGACGAGATTTCTCAGCTCGACGGGGAAGTCCGGAAAAGCCCGCAGCTTGTCGGCCAGCATCCGGATCGCGATCGCGATGTGGCCCAGCAACTGGCCCTCGGCCGAATAACCGAAAGCGCGCTCGTAAGTCAGCTCGTGAATTTTCCCGATATCGTGGAGCACGACGCCGGCGAGCAGAAGGTCGAAATCCACCGCGGCATAGTGGCCGCTCACCAGCTTCGCCAGCTTCGCCAGAGAGAGCACGTGTTCGAGCAGGCCGCCGCGGAAGGCGTGATGAATGCTCTTGGCGGCGGGGGCGATGCGATAGGCGGCCGCGATGGCGGGATCGTCCAGAAACGCGTCGAGAAGACGGCGGAGGTGTTCGTTGCCGAGGGCCGCGATCATGGAGCGGAGTTCGTTCCACATCGCTTCCGGATCCTGCAGCGAAGCGGGAAAGAAATCCCGGAAATCGACTTCGGGATCTTCCACGCGGCGCAGTTTGTGGATGGTGAATTGCGGCCGGTTGTTATAGAGCTGCATCAGCCCTTTGACTTTGATGAAATCGTCGCGGCCGAAGGTATCGGCGACCTCGGCGACGTTGTCCCACATCTTGCCGTCCATTTCGCCCGAACGGTCGGAAAGCACGAGCGACAGATAGGGTTCGCCCGTGCGCTTCTGTCTGACCTCCTTCGTTTGAACCAGGAAAACGGCGGTGGTGATTTCGTCCGGCTTCAGCTCTCCGATAAAAGGCGACTTCATTGCGGCGCCACGGGCACGGCAGGCGCCGCCGGCACCGGGGTGACGGTTGGAGGAGCCGCGGGGCTGGTCTCCTTCGCCTGGCCAACGTGGCCGTACGGGATCACGCGCAGAAACTTCTTGTGCCCCTGCGCCACGACCGCTTCCTTCGTCGTGGTTTCCGGCTTCAACTGCGCCGCGTCCTGCCAGGACGTGTCTTTTCCGGGAGCGGCCGAGCTGTCCACAAAGCCGGGCTTGATCTGCAGGAACGCATTCTGGCGCAACTGAGTCAGATACACGCGGAGCTTGGGTTTCACCAGCGGCTCCATCAGCTTGTTGGCGACGTCGTTCTCCACTTCCTCCAGACTTGCCTGGCCGGCGGCGTAGTGCTCTTCGACGCGATAGATCTCAAAGCCCGCGGGCCGCCGGATCGGATCGGTCACGTAGCCTTTGTTGTTCTGCTTGAAAACGACGTCGTCGATCTCCTTCGCAAGGTCCCCGCGCTTGAACGATCCGAGGTCGCCGTCGCTCGTGGCCGTGGCGGCGTCGGAGTACTGGCGGGCGAGGTCCACAAACTTCGCGTCGCCTTTCCGCAGCCGCTCCACAAGGCCTTTGGCCTTCTTCTCGGCCGCCGCCGTTTTCTCGGGAGTGCCGTCGCCCACGGAAATCAGGATTTCACGCAGCGAAACCATCTCCTGGCGGATGAACTCCGATTTGTGGGCTTCGTAATATTTCCGGATGTCGGCCTGCGGGATGGTGATGTTGCGATAGATTTCCTCGCTGATCACGCGCTGGGTCAGGAACTGGTTCTTCGTCTGCAGCTTGAAGTCTTCGAAAGACTCGCCATGGAGCTGCTCCTGCAACCACTCGTGGAACTTTTCCGGATCGGAAATCTTGCTGTCCGACTGAATCTCCGCGATCCGGCGATTCACGTCGGCATCCACGTTGATGTTCAGCTCCTTGCCCTTCTGGACGAGAAGCAGGGTGTCGATTTCATCGCGCAGCGCATCGGAGGCTCTCTGCGTGGCGGCGGCTTCCAGCGCGGCGCCGGTCACGCCATCCTGCTGCAGCGCGGCTTCGATGGTTTCGCGCTGTTTTGCGAGTTCGCCGCGCGTGATGATTTCGCCGTTCACTTTCGCGACGATCTCCTCCACCACGTGAACCTCCGGATCGGGACGATCCGCGGCTGCGATCGGCCCCGGCGCCATCAGCATCATAGCGGCGGGAAAGAGTCCCGCGAGCGTTAACTTCGAATACATATGTAGTTCAGTATCGCAAACCCGGGGCCGCTCCGGGGCCTGTCCGTAATCCGTGTTTTTCCGGTCCCGGATTGACCGGCAGATCCGGCTATGATTTGAAGCATGAGGGCGATGCGGATTGCCGTCGCGACGTTGAGCCTGCTGGCCGCGGGCTTTACGGCGCAGGCGCGGCGGACGGCGGACAACGAAGGCGGGACGGCCAGCGTGAAACTGGTGGATATCAATCACGCGAGCGTGGCCGAGCTGAAAACGCTGCCGGGCATCCGGGACGCTTACGCCGCGGCGATCGTCAAGGGCCGGCCGTACAAGAACAAGCGGCAGGTTCTGACCCGGCAGGTGATTCCCGAGGCGGCCTACGGGAAGATCAAAGGCAAAATCGTCGCGAAGCAGTAGGAAGCGCGGGAGCCGGCGTGTTCCGTCTGTGCTAAAGTGCAGGATTATATGGCATCGCGCAGCGTCAATAAAGTCATTCTGGTGGGGCATCTCGGGCGAGACGCCGAAACGAAGTTCACGCCCGGCGGCGCGGCTGTCACGCGATTCTCGGTGGCGACGAACCGGCGCTGGAAGGACAAGGAATCCGGCGAGTGGAAGGAAGAGACCGACTGGTCGAACGTTGTGCTCTGGCGCAGCGAGAACCTCGCCAATTACCTGACCAAAGGCAAGCAGCTCTACGTGGAAGGCAGACTCCACACCCGCAGCTACGAGGATAAGGACGGGAAGAAGGTCTACGCGACCGAGGTGGTGGCCGACGACGTGATCCTGCTCAGCGGCCAGGCGGGCGGCGGGCGGAGCGGCGGCGACGAATATTCGCAGCAGCCGGTTTCGCAGCCGAGGAGCGCGGGCGCGCGGTCTTCGCAATACGGTTCGCCGTCTCCGGCGCCATCGCCGGCCGAGCCGCAGGACGAAAATTTCGGCCAGGGCATCACGGACGACGACGTTCCTTTTTAGGGCAAAGCTTTTTTAGGGCAAAGCTTTTTTAGGGCAAAGCCTTTTTAGGGCAAAGGGACGCAGGTACTTCTAGACGTCAATTGGAAGATGTCGGCGTTCGAGGCAAACGCCCGTCCGCATGCGATTCCGTTGACTGGACATCTTTGTTGAATCTGCGGGCGCCTCCGCGACAATCTGCTTTATTGCCGTGATTTTTCAAAGCCATGGCGCAGCGTTTGACAGTTTTGCCCTCGACCGCTATGCTTCCCTCAGAGGAAGCCGACAATGAGCCACGCTCAAAATGGGCTCGACATCTATATTTCCGCGTCATGACAGTCACTGTGAAAAATAAAGAGGAACTGGTAGTGCCCCGGAGTGTAAGGCGGCGGGCAGGCATCAAGTCCGGAGACCGGCTGGAATTCAGGGTGTCCGGCGGCATCATCAGCATCGTTCCCGAACTTCCCTCAGTCGACGAGTACACGCCCGCACAGCGCAGGGTTATTGACGCCCAGTTGGCTGACGCAAGGAAAGGCCCGTTCCACGGCCCCTTCGATACTGCAGGCGCGATGATCGCGGAGATCGAAACGGAGTGGAAGAAGCGCGCCGCCGTCAGGAAAACCAACAAGCCTTCCCGATGAAAGTTGCGTACGGCGACGCCGTCACCGATGCGTTGGAGAACGCTCCACCGGCCGTGAGGAAGGCCTTCTTCAAACAATTGAGGCTGCTGGAGCGGGATCTTCGGCACCCTTCGTTACGGGCGAAGAAATTACGATGAGGCGGACGATCTCTGGCAAGCCCGGGTGAATCGGGACTGGCGGTTTTATTTTCTGATTATCGACGATACCTGCCGCATCCTGAAACTGATTCCTCACCCGAAATGACTGCGCCCAGCGGACTGTGCCGTGGCGGGTGACCGGCCGATCCGGCTGCACGTCCGGCAGACACACTGCGTAACCAACCCCCGCAAGGGAGCAACAACGGAGCATTCGGCAATTGAGATAGCGGACAGGCCCGGCTATAGTGTTTGACGGTACAAGCCGGGTTTGCTCGCGGGCGCCGCGCCTGTGTTCGTGTCATTCCGACGACGTGATCCTGCTCAGCGGCCAGGCGGACGGCGGCGGTGCGGCGGCCACGAGTATTCGCAGCAGCCGGTCTCGCAGCCGAGGAGCCGGGCGCGCGTTCTTCGCAATACGGTTCGCTGTCTCCGGTGCGATCGCCGGCCGAGCCGCGGGACGAAAATTTCGGTCAGGGCATCACGGACGACGACGTTCCTTTTTTAAGGCGGTTTTGCGAAGCGCGCCGGAACAGTGCCAAACGAACGCCGCCGGATCGATCCTGCCTTTGTCATCGATGCGCAGGACGGAAGTGCAGGATGGCGGAGAAGATCTATCATCAAATCCATGGCGCAAGTACATATGACCGAGGCCGAGGTTTCAGGCGACTTTGCCGCCGTGCTGCGCAAGATTGGACGCGGCGAAGAGATCGTTGTCGACCGGAACGGGCAGCCTGAACGGGAGCCGCGCACGTTTTCGGAACTGATCGCGCTGGCTGAACAACGCGAGAAAGAGCGGGGATTCGCGGTCACGCTCGATGAAGACTACGCCGCCGATATAGAGCAAATTGTTCGTGAACGGAAACCCTGGACGCCCCGTTCATGGGAGTAATCGCCGACACCAGCACACTGGTGAGCGCCGAGCGGCGGAAGCACAGCGTCAGCGAGATCTTCGCGCAGCTTCGCGGGTCTCATGGCGAGGCGGTTGCGGGCTTGTCTGCCGTAACGCTGGTGGAACTGGCGCACGGGGTCGAACGGGCAAAACTGGACGCTCACCGCGCCAGAAGCCAGGCGTTTCTGGACGACCTGATTGCGGACGTAAAGATCTATCCGGTCACTGCGGATGTCGCCCGGCTGGCCGGGCGGATCTCGGGACAGCCGGCGCGCGGCGGGATCGTGCTTGCTGTTGAAGATCAACGCGCTCTTCCATAGATTGAGCTATCGGACAGGCTTGGCTATACTGTCTGACGGTACGGTCCGGCGTTCCCCGCAGGCATGCCCGCGCCAGTAAAGTCACGCTCTGGAGATCCATCGATGAAAGCCAAATTCGCTCTTTTGCTCGCGTCTCTCGGTTTGCTCGCGGGAGCCGCGCCTGTGTTTGCGCACCATTCGTTTGCGGCGGAGTACGACCCCGGCAAGCCGGTCACATTGACCGGCGCGGTCACGAAGGTCGAGTGGATGAACCCCCACGCCCGTTTCTACCTCGACGTGAAGGACGACAAGGGTAACGTGACGAACTGGGAATTCGAGCTGGGCAGTCCGAACGGCCTCGCGCGCCGCGGGTGGACCCGGCATTCCATGAAGGAAGGCGACCAGGTGATCGTGGAAGGCTATATGGCGAAGGACGGTTCCAATCTCGCCAATGCGAAAAACGTGCAACTGGCGGACGGCCGCAAGCTGTTCGCGGGCTCGACGGACGACGGCAGCCCCCTGAAGTAACCGGGCGGACTACGAAGCCCGGTTCGCCCAGGCCCAGGCCGTCTCGACGATCGTTTGCAGTTGCGAATACTCCGGCTTCCAGCCGAGTTCCCTCTGCAGGCGCGTGGAATCGGCCACGAGCAACGCCGGGTCTCCCGCGCGCCGCGGCCCCATGATGAACGGCGTCTTCTTCCCGGTCACCGCTTCCACCGCCCGCACGACTTCTTTCACCGAAAACCCTTCGCCCGTGCCGGCATTGAAGTGCCTCGATTCGCCGCCCGCGCAGAGCCACTCGACGGCCGCGATGTGGGCGCGCGCCAGATCCGTGACGTGGATATAGTCGCGAATGCAGGTGCCGTCGGGCGTGTCGTAGTCGTCGCCGAAGAGCGTCACCGGATTGCCCGTCCGGATGGCGTCGAACAACAACGGAATCAGGTGCGTTTCGGGGTCGTGGCTTTCTCCCGCGCGCCCGGCGGGGTCGGCGCCGGAGGCGTTGAAGTAGCGCAGGCAGACGCTTTTCATGCCGTGGATCCGGTCGAACCAGGAGAGCAGTTTCTCCACCATGACCTTGGTTTCGCCATAGGCGTTCACCGGGGCGTAAGGCTCGGATTCCGGAATCGGCACGCGCGCGGGCATCCCGTATACCGCCGCGGTGGACGAAAAGACGATTCTTCCGATTCCCGTTTGCAGCATCGCGGTCAGCAGCGAAAGCGAACCGGCCAGATTGTTGCGGAAATACACCTCGGGAACCTTCATCGATTCGCCGACCGCGATATAGGCCGCGAAATGTATCACGGCATCGCACGGCTGCTCGTTCATGACGGCTGCGAGGCCGTCGGTATCGAGCAGGTCGACCACGCGCAGGCGGGCCGGGTCGACCGCGGATCGGTGCCCGCGCGAGAGATTATCGACCACGACGACGTCATAGCCCGCGTCGAGGAGCAGCAGAGTTGTGTTGGAGCCGATGTAACCGGCTCCGCCGGTCACGAGAATACGGCGCTGGTGAGATCTCACCGTCCGATTGTAGCGGCGCGGACGTAAATCACCGAACCCGCGGTGCGCGCCACCTCGCGATACCCGGCGAGCCACGGGCGCAGTTCCGGGTAACGATCCATCGCGAGCGCCGGGTTGTAGAGACTCAGGCCGTCGATCAGGATATCGGGAAGCGGGGGGGCCCCGGGCCGCCGCCCGAGGGGGGGGCCCCCCCGGCCGCCCCCCCGCCGCCGGGGCCCCCGGCCGCCCGCCGGCGAGGCCGGGCGGGGCGGGGGGGGGGGGGGG
>VFSW01001143.1_pt1 | contig 40007 bp, 37 predicted proteins | sample 5358111 | NCBI WGS metagenome assembly VFSW01 (sample SAMN11554181, study PRJNA540505) | mine drainage metagenome | isolation source: sediment from site ElyBrook_90M | place: USA: Ely Copper Mine, Vershire, VT | collected 2017
ACGGGACCTGCAACGTGCCAACCGGCGGGCATCCTGAAGCCTTTTGGACACGGACCTCAGCTAAGTGAGGTCCGGACGCCGGCGGCATCCCCACCGTGCGTTAAAGACTCGCGGCCACTGGCAGCGGCGCGCGAAACGAGACGATGGGGCCAGATTCGCAGCATTCACAAGAACAGCGTAGCAGGCCGGAATGAGACGGTGGAGACGATTGAGACAAATGAGACGATTTATTTTTGGGCAAGGCGGGATCCTTCGCCGCACAAACCGCGACTCAGGATGACACGGCGCGGGTTTGTGCCGCGTGGGTTTGGGCGCTGCCTTCAGCCCTGAAAGGGCGGCATCCTATAGCCCATGGTGTAAACCATGGGATAGCCGGGCGCAAAATAATCTTCATTCAGCCCCGTCAGGGGCGGCAGCCATCGTCCGTTTGCAGAAATCGGGTTGGGAGATGCCGCGCTTACGGCGCTTAAGAACTGATTATGGAACGTGCTTCTCCCAGGGCTTGCGCCGTGGGCCATAGGATGCCGCCTCTCCGGGGCTGTGCGGCACGGCCACTGCAAGTGTGGCGTTCAGGTGGAGTAGCTTTGCCTCCTTGGCAGTTATGACCCAGTTGCAATGGCCAGGCATAGCGGCAGGGGCGCATCCACGGTTCGCCGACTTATCGGCAACTGGTCTCCCGTTACGCGGGTAGCCGACGGGTAGCGGGTTGTTGCCTGGGAATCTACACCACAGGTGGCCCGGCAAGGAGTGGTTTTCATTGATTTCCCGGCTTCGCTTAAATTAAGGGCCGGTGCCTGCGCCAGCCAGCCCCTCCAGCAATTGCGTCACTTCATCGGAAGCCGGGATTTCCGCCCGCTCAAGCCTCTTGACCAATAGTTACGGTTCGTGCGATAAACGCTCCGGCGAACTTCGCATCTCTTTCCAGACAAGCTATGGCGAACCCGGAGCATCTTGAAATCTTGAAGCAGAGCGCTGCCGCTTGGAACCAATGGCGCGCTGCGAATCCCGGCGTCACGCCGGGGTTGATGGGGGCCGACCTTCGGTCCGCTGAATACACCCAAATGGATGGTATCGACCTGGGAGGCGCTGATCTCTTCCAGGCCCAGTTGCAGAACGCGCATCTGCGGAAAGCCGACCTGCACCAGGCCGACCTGCGCCAGGCCAAGCTCCTTGAGTGCAAGTTTTGGGGCGCGAACCTCGAGTCCGCCAGGCTCGACAACGCCGAAGTTGGGACGTCGGATTTCACCGGCGCCAACTTGACAAAGGCCAGCTTGCGAGGCGTCGACCTGCACCGCGCGGACCTGACCGCCGCGGAATTCCGTAACGCCGAACTGCAAGGGGCGAATCTGAAGGTGGAGCGTGGCGTCCTGCGGCCGGAGCAACTGGCGGGCGCGGATCTGACGGGCGCGCAACTGCCTGACTCCATTAGGAAGCTATTCGACGACCTCAAAGCCGTCGGCGAAATCTCTGAAAACGCGCGCAAGCTGTTCAGCGCCATGCTGGCGGCGTGCCTCTATTGCTGGCTCACCATCGCCACCACGACCGACGTCAACCTGATTACGAATCGCTCCTCGTCGCCGCTCCCTGTCATCCAGACCAGCATTCCGGTTGTCGGGTTCTACGTTGTGGCGCCGCCACTGTTGCTTTGCGTTTACTTCTATTTTCACTTCTACCTGCAAAAGCTCTGGGAGGAGCTGGGATCGTTGCCGGCGATTTTCCCCGACGGCCGGCCGCTGCACGCGCGGTCCGACCCGTGGCTGTTGAACGACCTGGTGCGGTCGCATGTGGCACGGCTCAAGGCCGACCGGCCGTTCATGTCGTACTTCCAGCAAGCCATTTCGATTGTGCTCGCCTGGTGGCTGGTGCCAATTACTCTGTTCCTGTTCTGGGGAAGATACTTGCCGCGTCACGACTTTCGCTGGACCGCGCTGCAGGTCGCCCTTCTCGCGGTTTCCATTACAGGGGCGATTCGGCTTTATCACCTCGCGGCGAACACCCTGCGTGGGAGCGAGCGCCGGTCTTTTTTCGGCATCCGCGCGCTGAAGAATATTCAAGCTTACGCCGCCTCCTTGATTTTTCTCGTAACCGGGGGGGTGTTCATGCTCGTGTCCGTCGGCGCGATCAGAGGTGCCCCGCCCTTGAACGTACCCTGGCGGGTACGCGCGCCCGGACCTTGGGGCTGGGCGCCGCGCATTATGGTTCGGCTGAACTATTCGCCGTTTGCTAATCTGAGGCAGGCAGACGTCTCGATCAAACCGCCGAATTGGACAGGCAACGACGAAAAAGAGCTGGAGCTCGTTAAGGGCGCCGAGCTCGACCGCGACGACTACGGCGGCGACCTGCGATACGCCGATATGTCCGGTGCATTTCTAGCGAAGGCCAATCTGGACAGCGCTTGGCTGCAAGGTGCCGACCTCTCGGACAGTGATCTGCGGCAGGCGAATCTTCACTACTCTCGCCTGGACGGGGCAAATCTAAAAGGTAGCAAGTTGAATGGGGCCTACCTGACCCGAGCCAGCCTGAACTGGGCCGACCTGGAACGAGCCGACCTGCGTGGAGGGGCTTTTTTGATTGGAACCTACCTGAACTGTGCTGACCTGATCGGGGCCAAGCTCAGCGGCGCCCACATGTTCGGTGTCCAGTTAAATGAAGCCACCCTAGACCAAGCGGACCTGACCGGGGCCGACCTGACTAGGGCGCACCTGAACGGGACCTACCTGGGTGAGGCCGACCTGACCAAGGCCCGCCTGATGGGGGCCGACCTGACCAAGGCCCGCCTGATGGGGGCCGACCTGAAGTTCGCCGACTTCAGGACGAAGGTTTACAAGCCCGGTCGCCGAGGATTCCAGACGAGGGGGCTCACGTCAAACGAGCTCAAGAAGGCCGAGAACTGGGACAAGGCGTACTATGACGACGACGTCCTGAAAATCCTATTCCCTAACGACTGGTGCGACCACAACCAGAAACTCGCAGAGGAGCAGAAGCGGGAAGAACAGCAAGAAGCGCAGGCAGCCGCCGGCAACATCCATCCTCAAGCCGGTCAAAAGCCGGGTCTCTCAGGCAAGCCGCCAAAGCCAAATCAAGAGAACAGGTAGCCGGTTAGATTCTCTCTACGCAGGCAAGTGATTTTTCTCTTTTGAAGGTCCAGGAATCTTTTCTCTTTGAAGCGTTCACGCGGACACCTCTATGGAAATCTTCGTGCTGGGAAGCCGAAAGATCTAAGAGCCGTAAAAGGGCAGCCGATGTTTGAACATGCCGTGGATGGCATGCAGCATTTTGCGCATGACGGCGGTTAGGGCCACCATTTTGGGCTTGCATCGAGCACACAGGTGTTGATAAAAAGCGCGCAGGTGCCCACCCGAACGTCGCGATGATCTAAGTTGACGACGGCCTACCCGTAGAAGTGCCATACGCTGGCGCAAGAACCCACGTCACACAAACCATGGCACGGCTACCAGCTTCCCTCCTCTTCGCGCTCATGCACTTCAACCCCACAGGGGGGATACCATGCACCTTTCCAATCCCATGTGCGATAGGGGTTTGACACACACCGCTTCACCAACCATAATACCGGCCTGTTCTATGGCAGGCTCGCACAAGCATGCTGAATCCCAAAACCTTCAATTCCAATCTCAAATCGCGCGCTAAATCGCGGGGGCCGTACCGGCCGTTGCGCTGGATTCTTGCCGCCGCGGCGCTGGCATTGGTTGTGCCGAACTCTGGCAGGTTTCGCGCTGCGCCAGATTCCCGTCAACAACAGCCGCTCCAGGCGCCGCTGGGATTCAGCCCCGCAACCTTCCCCGCCGAGCGGCGCTGGGAGAAGCGTTTTCTCGCCTTGCCCGATCCCGCCCATTGCCGCGCTTATCTGAAGCGCCTTACTTCAGAGCCGCACATTGCCGGAACGCCCGGGGACCGCCGAGTGACCGATTTTATCTTTCGGGAGTTCCAGCGCGACGGCTTAAATCCGCGCATTGAGGAATACAAGGTTCTGCTTTCGTACCCCCAAAGCGTGCGGGTGGAAATTGTGGCGCCCGAAAAAGTCGCCTTGGCTCATCCGGAGCCGCCGATTGCCGGCGACGATTCCACCCGTCCCAGTGATCCGCAGGCGCAGATGCCCTGGAACGCCTACTCGCCCTCCGCGGACCTTACCGCGCCGGTGATTTACGCCAATTACGGCAACGCCAACGACTACGCGCGGCTGCAGCGCATGGGCATTTCTGTGCGCGGGCGCTTTGTGCTTGTGCGCTACTTCCACAGCTATCGCGGCGGCAAGAGCCTGGAGGCGGAAAAGCAGGGCGCCGCCGGCTTGCTCATCTACTCCGACCCGGCTGATGACGGCGCCAGGCGCGGCAAGGTATATCCGGATGGGCCGTGGGGGCCGGAGGGCCATTTTCAACGCGGCTCAGACGTGTATGACTTTAAAGTTCCGGGCGATCCGCTTACGCCGGGGTGGGCCTCAACCGATTCGGCGCGGCGCATTCCGCAATCGGAATCCACCATTCTCCCCCATATTCCCATGGCGCCGCTTTCCGCCGCAGACGCCCGCCAGTTGCTGGCCCGGCTGGGCGGGCCGGCGGCCCCGCGCGCGTGGCAAGGCGGCATCTCGCTTACTTACCACGTGGGCGATGGCGCGTTGCGCGTGCACCTGGCGCTGCAAATGGAATTCCGCAACACCCCCATTTGGGACGTTGTGGGGCAGATCACCGGAAGCGACCAGCCCGAAAAGCTGGTGATTCTCGGCAACCATCACGATGCCTGGGTTTACGGCGCCGTGGATCCTTCCAGCGGCACGGCAGCTATGCTGGAAACCGCGCGGGCCTTTGGCCAGTTGGTTCGCGAAGGCTTTCGCCCCCGCCGCACCCTGGTTTTTGCAAGCTGGGATGCCGAAGAGTACACGCTGACAGGCTCGACGGAATGGGGCGAGCAGTTCTCGGATAATCTGCGCCGCAACGGCGTGGTTTACCTTAATGTGGATTCAGCCACCAGCGGCAGCAAGTTCAGCGTCAGCATGGTTCCAGCCCTGCTGAGTGCGGTCACCGAGGTCACCCAGGCGGTGCCGGATCCCGCCGGATCATCCGTCTACGACCGCTGGCGGCGGCAGCGGGCGGCGCAGAATGTTCGCAGCTACGCCGTAACGGGCGCCACGCGAAGCGCTGTGCCCTACGGCATTCTGGGCGGAGGGTCGGACTTTATGGTGTTTCTGCAGCACAACGGCATCCCTTCCCTCGACATGATTTTTGACGGACCTTACGGCGTGTACCACTCCACCTACGATGATTTTGACTGGATGGCTCGCTTCGGGGATCCGGGTTTTAAATACCACGCCGCCATGAGCCGGGTGTGGGGTATGCTGGCCATGCGCTTTGCCAATGCGGATGTGACGCCTTTTGACTACTCCATCCAGGCGCGCGAAGTGGCCGCGTATCTCAAGGGGCTTAAGGCGCTGGCGCCGCCCTCGTTTTATGCTGAGCAGATTGTCCCGTTGCTGCGCCAGGCCGAACAGTGGCGTATCGCTTCCGCCAGGCTCACGGAGCAGATGCTGCAATGGCGGCGCGGCAAGCTTGCACCCGCTGCTTTACCCGCACTGAACCACGCCCTGATGCAGCAGGAACGGGCGCTGATGGTTGAAGGCGGCATTCCGCAACGCCCCTGGTTCCGTCACCTGATCTATGCGCCACTGCCCAGTTATGAGGCGGAAACTCTGCCCGGAATCCGTGAGGCTTTAACCGCCGGCAACATGGCACTCGCCAGGGAACATGCGCGGTTGCTGGGCCAGGCGATGGAGCGCGCCACCCAGGCCGCCCTAAGTGGATTGCCCGCCACCAACCCCTGACCACGGTTGAGAAAGGCTCTTGCGTCTGTTATTCGTGCATTCAAAGTCGTTCGGCTGCCCTTGGTGGGCGCAAACTTCGGGCCGGCCGGCGTGGCGGCGAAATTAAAAAGACCTGCGCGACGGGTTTCTGCTTCGCGCGCCCTGCCACCGGCACAAATGCCACCCCGTTGCACCCGTGCCCGGCTTCAGCCGGGCCGTTCAGGCACCCAAACGAATGGGGCATTGGCCCCTGCCTGCGTAGCTTGGCCCTGCGAATGCGGCGGAGTCATAGGCGGCGGGGTTTGCGCAGAGTCCCTGCGCTTGAGGCGTCGCGGTCCTTCAATGAATTCAATCCGTGAAGCCGGCAGACTCCTCAGCGTGCAAGGGCTGAAGCCCGCCTTAATCTCGATGCCCCAGCGGCGCGGCTGAAGCCGTGCCCTGATACAAGACGCAACTTACTCTCGAGGCAGTCTGGAATACGGCCGCTTGCCGCCCTGCCGCGCCGCTTCCGCTCCCGCCCTGCCGCGCTGCTCTGGGTCTGCCCGTGAGCTTTGGGCGAATCACGCGCAACTGGCTCGATCCCTCGGTGATCACCACATGCTGATCCACCGCCAGGCCCGTGAAAAGCTGCACCGTGCCGCTGGGCCAAAGTATTTGCAGATTGTCAACGGCGGTGGCGCTGCCCAGCCCAAAATGCGCCGCCACCTGGCTGCCCGCGCCCAGCGACGTTCCGGAAAATATCATGCGGTACTGGTTTTCGCCGCCCGCGCTCAGGGTCAATTTGGCGCCCACTCCGTCACGATTGCTGGCCGTGCCTGCCAGACTAATCTCAAGCCAGTGGTTCGTGTTGCCTTGCGCCGCACCGTTGTTGTGATAAAGCTGCGCCGTGCCCGTCCACGGAACGACATAGGCATCCAGCCAGCCGTCGCCATCAAAATCCGCCAGCGCCGCGGTGCGGTTATAATAATATGAGTTCCCCGTGCCCGAAAGATAGCTGAGGTCAAGAAATCCGTTATCGGTGGAAAGTCCTGTTAAATGGCCTTTCAGATTGTTAAGCAGCACGGCATTGGGAATTGTAGTTGCGCCGCCGCTGATTCTGCCCGCCGCAATGAACAGATCCTCCCAGCCATCGTTGTTCAAATCGGCAAAGCCCAGTCCCCAGGTGATGGAAGTTTGATAGCCAGCGCTCTGGGGTACATCAGCGCGCTGCGCGCCCAACGGCTGACCTTCGCTCAGAAACGTGCCGCCGCCTTGTTTATTCTGCTGCAAAAAGTTTTGACCGGTGTTGCTGTAGACCAGATCAAAGTAGCCGTCGCGGTTAAAATCGCCCACGCCCACGCCCATGGCGGCGATAACCTGATTCACGTCGGAACCGGCAGAGACGTTGGTAAAAATCCAGCCGCCCTTGCCGTCGGGACCGTCGTTGCGCCACAGTACGTTGCCGGTGCGGTTGGGATCCAGGTAGCGGTCATTGGCAACGAAAAGGTCGGGGCGATTATCGTTGTTAAAATCAAACCACACCGCGGCAAAACCGTGTCCCAGCAGCGCCTTGTTGGATGTACCACCCATATACGTGGTGACGTCGGTGAACGTGCCGTCGCCATTGTTGTGAAACAGATGGCTGGCCTGCGGCGCGATCTTGCCGCCTGAGGCGCATTCGCCGTAGTTCACAATAAAAAGGTCCAGAAAGCCGTCGCTGTCAAAGTCTCCCCAGGCAGCGCTTTGCCCGCGGCCGCTTTCGGAGGTCAATCCCGACGCCGCGCTGACGTCGGTAAAAGTTCCGTTGCCATTGTTGTGGAACAGGTAGGGCGCGCCGTCGGTCAGCACCAGCAGGTCGGGATAGCCGTCATTATCGTAGTCCGCCCAGGTAACGCCGGAGGCCAGTGGAATGCTGGCCGGCAGCCCGGCCGCCGCGGTCACATCCGTAAAGGTTTGATTGCCGTTGTTCTTGTATAAGTGCGAGTCGCCGTTGAAGTCGGTCACAAAAAGGTCCAACAGGCCGTCGTTGTCATAATCCGCCCAACCGGCGCCGGTGCCCTGCGGCAGCCCCACGCCGGTGCCCTGGCACATGGTGTTATCAAAGTGATGAGTAATGTTCACTCCCGCCGAGGCGCCAATGTCGGTGAACTGCGCGGGAATCAGGCCGGCCGGCAAGGGCAGAACGTCAAAAATAATGCTGCTGGTGGCATAGATTGTATGGTTGGAATCTTCGGCGTTCATCTGCAAAGTAAACACGCCGGTCTGGGTGGTAAAAGCCGAGGTGGTAAAGTCCACGCTGGCGGATATTGACTTGCCCGCTGCGACGATGCGGAACTGAGTAGCGGGCGGCACGCTGAGCATCGCGCCATCCGGATAGGTAAGTACTGCCACGCTGCCCAGTGAAAGCGAGCCACTGGTATTGTTGGTTATGGTGCTTTTCCATCCAAACGTTGAGCCTATGGTCACGCTGGTGGCGGTTGTGGGTGTAACCGCAATCGAGACGGTTCCCTGCGCGCTTGTTCTGCCGCGCCACGGAACCGTCAAGGCAGCCGTAAAGATAGCGAAGCCGAAGAGACATTTAACGAGCCGCCGTGGGGTCATGGTTCTCCTTGGAATCAGCGTGCGGAATTGGCTGCATCCTTCCGACCGACTGCCCTGGCTAGGCCTTCGTTGCCCGTTTGGTGGAACTGGGTCCTGCAAAACCAGGCAAGCCCTGAGAGTGATGATTAATTACCAGGTGGGCCTGCCGCCACCAGCCAAAGTTTTGATTGTATTGGTTTCTATAAGCTATTGTCCCTGGTTCTCAAAGTCAAGCCTGAGTCGGCGGTTATCTGCCGGGCATTCACAGAACTGAAAAGGCGCAGCAACGGCCAAAATGGGCAGGGAACCCGCCCGCGCCGGGTCTTTGTGCATGGGGGCTTGCCGAAACCCAGAGTGCTGTTGGTAGAATATGGGCTTGGAAGAGAAGCGTTGATCCATACCAGGTCACGGACCCGCCTGGAGCGGGCCGGCAAACGTTGCGGTGAGGAATTAAGAACATGAGCAATACTGCGCACGGTTCGCAGCCAACCCAATCAGCCGGAAGTGGACACCGAGTGGAAAACCGCGAACCGGATGGGGTTTATCAGGGAGGAAAGATGGTAGCCCGCGCCAGCGGTGTTGAAGTTGATCTTGAATCCAAGCAGATCCACTTTGCCGAGCTGGCCAACAGCGAGTATCTGTTGTTGCCCGACGAATGTGAGTACGGCGATTACCGGCTTCAGATGAAGAAGGTGGGCTTTGCCAGCCGGGAGGAAAAAGGGGCGCTCCACAAAGGCCGGATATTGCGCGAAGTGACGGCTGAGATCCTGGGCTATGGCCGGCAGTAACCGGCCCGGCGCTGCGCCACGGGATCACAACTCTCCCCGCCGGTTTGCGCCCCGCGGGAAATGCGCCGGGGTTTAGTTAACGGCAAGGCGCTCGCCAATGGCCACGCCTTGCAGAAGAGTCAGCACATCGGTCAAGTCATCCAACAACGAGCGCATGCTCTCAAAGCCCGCTTCCACGGCTCGCAGAATGCCGCGCGCGCACTTCAGGCAAAGGCAGAATCCGCTGCTGTCGGAGACTTCTGTCGGGCGGCAGCAGGCGCATGGCCAATCTCCCCGGTCATGCACCATCAAACCGCGCGACGACATGGCAAACTCAGCTCCCACCGGTCCGTCCTGAATCAGAGGCATGATCATATTCACGCATCCTTTCGGCAGCCAGTTGATTTCCTATGAGGAGTTTCAGTGCTCGCTCCATCAGAGTCATTTCGGCACCCATAACATCGGAAACGGCCACCATGAATTCGGATCCGCTCCGTTAACTAACCCCGCAAGAACACTTTCTTCGACGGGCAATATACTATGAGTAACGTCACTATATTGTCAATCATTATTTTGAGCAATTCTTTAGCCATTGCCACAGCGTGGCTGCTGGCCAAGCACAACGGCACCGACGCCTGGCCGGTAAGTCATTCACTTGCTATAGGATGAGCTTCGTATAGAAAAGCGGCGCCAATTTGCCCCTCGTACTCACTGCGGCGGCTGCGGGAGTTGCAAAACCTGCTCGGAGCCTGCCATCGCGTTTTGATGGGCAAAACATCGAGGCGTTTGGTCAACCCAAGCTGGTAAGTCCGGAAACATCTGCGCCAAGTTCACTATGCGGTAGACAGAGGCTGTTGTCAAGTAAAATAATGTATTAATTGTATACATCGTACGCAATGTATACAATCGCTACAATCCATACATCCCCTGGCAGGGAACGACCTTCTCCCGCTATGCCGCAAAGGGGGCCAGGCGACGGTAGAAAAAGCGGGAAAATGGCGGCGTTGCACATGGCGCGAAGATGGAGGCCCAAAGCCGCCGCATGTATCTACAATCCCCGCCTCAATGGTGCTACGCGTTCAGTGGTTCCATCTTGCGGTTTGATGTTGTGGGGTGAGCGACGGGATTCGAACCCGCGACGTCCAGATCCACAGTCTGGCGCTCTACCAAGCTGAGCTACGCTCACCGCAATCGGGCAGCAGAACGCTGCGTGAGGGCTATTTCCTTTGTAACATCGGGGTCAAAGGCGTGTCAAATGACGGAATGAGCAGCGAGCGATGGCCGCAGGCCGTGCTGCCATATTCCACGGCATTGCAGCGGCGGCGCCAGCGGCAGCCGCTCTAGTGAATCACAATAGTATCGCCGCCATCCACGGGCACTTCCTGCAGTTCCGTGGGCTGCTGGCAGCAAACGCAGCGGCCCGGCTCATAGGAAACGATGTTGCAGGTTTCACAAAAGTACTGCACGCGGTACAGCTTGCCTTTGTGATTCACCAGAATCCTCCACACCTGGAAAGCGCCGCCGGGCTGGAATTGCCCCTCCAGGCGAATTTCCTGGTTCCGCAGCCGCTTATCAACCAGCGTATGCAGCATGTAGCTGGAGCGGCCGGCCAGAGTGTATTGCCTGGAGCCTGACTTTAAGAACGGCGCTCCCGAGGCCGAAACCCCAAGCTCTCCCTCTATGGAAGCGGAAGGCGCATCCGCGGACTGGGCGGCAAGGCCAGCGCCAGCGGCGATGGCAGTGAGCAGGGCGGCAATCCCAACACCTGCCAGCCACCTGTAAACTGCCGAATAGCGCTTAACCCGGATCGGTTCCATTGCACTTCCTTGTCATTAAATTTTACCGCGCCCGCCAGGCTCTTCGCAGCCGCGAATCCGGCGGGCAGGTGGATAACTTCCGGCGTCGTGGTAAAAAAACGCGGCGTACTGTGCAGCCGGGTCTAGCCCTGGTATTGTCCCACCAGAACGATGGCGAATGGCGTACCCGCGCCGCTCGAGCCGTTCAGCTTCACCTGCAGCGCCGTATTGCCCTGATCATCAGCGAAAGCACTGTTGGCAGCGGCGCTGGTGCTGGCAGGGTCAAGCATCAGAATGGCCGGATGGTTGCTCCCCGAGGCCAGGCGGCTCATCTTCAACAAGGCATCAAGGGTAACCGCCTGGGCGGGCTGGGGGTCACTAGCCAAAGGCGTCATCAGCAAAAAGTCGCGATAGTTGCTGACGCCCATATGATTGCCGTCCTGGGGAATCTGGGCGTAGCGCGCGGTGTAGTAACCCGGCTTGATCTTTTGGCCGCGAAAATCGCTGAAGCCGGTGGGAAAGTTGAGCACGGCGACCAGTTCGCCAACTCCCAGGCCGCCGTAAATCACATCGCCGGAACCAGCGGCAGCGGTTGACATGGGAACAGCTTTGCGCAGCCAGATCTCGGCAATAACATTGCCCTGGGCATCGGTCAGCTTGCTTCCCTGGGCTTCCAGAATGCTTTGCAATGCCGCCGCGGCGCCGCTGGGCGCGCCCGCGCTTTCCACTTTATAAGCGCCCTGGGCAACGGCGCTGATGGCGCTGAATGCGAGAGCGAGTATTGTAGCGAAGACGATAGATGGTTTCTGCATGGATTTTCACCGTCAGGAAAATTTGGTAAGAAGGAAGTGGAGAGGCCGTACGGCGGTCTCCCCACTTATGAGCGATCAACCTGGACCAGTGCGAGTTTACAGGTTAAAACTTCCAATGTAGGCGCTGCGCGCGTCGTCGCGCGTCCAAACCATGCCCAGGCCCTTTCCCTGATAGCGCTGGTCAAGCGTGTAGGCAGGCATGGCGTTGGCCACCTTGGTGAGTGGCGGGTAGTAGCGCGATTCGTTGCCGCAAAGGTCATCGGCCATGCAAAGGCTGCGGGTTTTAATGCGGGCCAACTGCCCCGCCACCACGCTGACCGTGCCGTGGTTAAGGCCGGATCCAAATTGGGCTGCAATCGGAGCCAATTCCGTGCGCACCACGTGGGTGGTCAGCTTGCCGCCTTCGGTTTTAGCAAAGGCAACCAGCGCCGCCTGCTGCTGCGGGTTAGCCCGCTGGTCCACAATCAACACCGACCGGGCGGGATAGGGGTTATGGTAGGGATCGCCCAGTGTGTCATGAGCGTTTACTACCGCCATCACACTCAGGCCATCCAGCTTTACGCCGTTCCATGAGCCTTGATTAATCTTCCAGACCAGAATCGCCTGCTTACCTTCCAATCCCACTTCGGAATTGGCGTAGCAGGGTCCGGTGTAAACGTCTGCGGAGCGCACTTCAATATAATCACCCGAAATTGCGGCGCTCGCAGGAAGGGTGGAAAACGCCAGCACAAAGACAAGGGCAGCAGTGCTCGCAAAAAACTTCTTCATTTCACATTCCTCCTGGAGCATTACGCGCTTAACGCGCGCGGTGCATACTAATAATTATAGGCTGCAAACGCGCATTTATCAAATCCGGCTGGAACTGGTTCAAAGCGCGGTATTTGCGATGTTTTCCGCCAGCCGCGGCGCGGCGGCAATCTATATCTGAGAATAGGGCGTGGGGGTCAGGTATTGGTTGCTGATGTTGGAGACGATTTCCGCGTCACGAAAGCCGGGGGTCTGGCTCAGCTTTTTCCATGCCGGATCACCGATAAACGAGGCCCAAACCTTGTCATGCTCCGCCATATCCGCATAAACCAGCATGTAGGTCAGGTTGGGAAGGTTGCAGCCGAACCAGGTGCTGCCAAAGAAGACGGGACGCAGGCCGTTGTGGCGGAAAATAGCAATCTCGCCGGTGTTAAACATTTTCACCTTGGTCTCGTGAGCCTTCATGCTGTGGCTTTCGTAAGTGCGCAGTTCAAAAATTCGCTTCTGGTTCGTTTTCTTTTCGGCCGGTATGGCAAGGCGCGGCATGCCTTCAAAAGCCTCCATCAGCCACGCTTCCACCCGCTCGTAGGCCGGCGAACTGCTGCGCGTGTTGATGTAATCGGCGGCGGCTTTTTGCAGTTCTTCGTCCGCCGCCAACCGCGCTCGGACGCTGGCGATGGAATCAAGCGACGGATACGGAATAAGCATATAAACGGACGGATTGCGCGGCCCCACCATGCCGCTGAATGCTCCAACGGTCTCAATGCCGCAGCGGTTCAGGGCGGGAACAAAGCCCTCGCGCCAGGCGCGGTGCAGCATCTCCGGCTGCGCGCCGTTGCGCAACTGGAAGCGGAGCAGTTCGTAGTATTCGCGCCCGTTCTTTTCCATTTTCCCCTCACTTTGTGCGGCGCCTGGCAGTGACGAAAGTCCCGCCAGGGCTGAGGCGGCCAGCGATGAGGCCAGCATGTTGCGGCGTTTCATAAAAATTCCCTCCCAGAATTTGGCTAACGCGGCGGCACGGAGCGCAGCGTACGGCGCGAAGTGCGCCCGGCTTCTCCGCCTGCCCTATCCGCCCGACTGGCGCTGCTCATAGACGCGCCTCAGGAATTCCTCGGCGTTCTTGATATTTTTGTGCCGTGCGAAAATCTGCGCCACCATGCGCTGCGCTTCCGGACGCGAGAACTCCAACTGCTCCAGCACCTGCTGCGCTTCGGCGCGCAGTTCGGCGTCAGACTCTTTCTCAATTGACAGCGGTTCTTCCGGCGGCGCCAGCGCAAACTTGGCCATGCTGCCCTTCAGCTCGGTCATAATACGCTCGGCCGTCTTGGCGCCAATGTAGGGCAATTCGCGAAGAAAGGCGGAATCGCCGCGCTCAATGGCCAGGGCAATCTCGTTCAGCGGCCGCACCAGACATTTGAGAGCGCGCATAAAGCCCACGCCGGGCACGGTGGTGAAGGCTTCAAAAAATTCCCGGTCCAGCGGATCGAGAAAGCCAACCAGCTTGGGAGTAAGATGCCCGCCGCCTCCCCCGGCCCCGTCAATGTAGTAGATGGTGTAGAACGTGAGCGGATTTTTGCGCCCGCCCTCCGGCTGATGGCGCAGGCGCGCCGCGATCCCCGAAGGCACAAAAACCTCATAGCACATGGCGCCGCAGCGCAGCAGCACGCTGTTGCGCGTAACCCGGTCGTAAAGCACTTCGCCTGTGATTTCGGAAATCATGCCGGCCTCCGGGTTGCAGCCAGGTCGGGCGCTAAGCGGCCCAGGCGCGTCATGTTGACCAGGCACAGCGCCGCCGCCAGGGCGTCTGCCACATCAGGAGGGTGGGGCGTGTAATGCAGCATAAACATCTGCTTGACGGCGCGCTGCACCTGCAGCTTGCTGGCGTTGCCGTTGCCCGTTACCGACTGCTTGATGCGCTTGGCGGAGAGGCTGACCACCGGAATCGCCTCTAACTGCGCGGCCAGGCAGATGACCCCGCGCGCGTGGCCCATCAGCACGGCGGTTTGCGGATATACCGCGTGGCTGTAAACTTCCTCCAGGCACATGGCCTGGGGTTTGAACTCCCGCAGCACTTCGCGCAGGGCGGCAAACAGCGATTCCAGCCGGGCGGGCAGGTTCCGGCCGCGCGCCGCCGGCAGGCGGATAATTCCCGCCTCGCACAGGGTTGCCCCCGCGGGGCTGAAGTCTATAACGCCGTAGCCCGTAATGTTCAGCCCCGGGTCCACGCCGATGATGCGTCTGGAATCCTGTTGAGTGAGCGCCATCCCTCGGAATTGTATCTGCAAATTCAAAGCGGAGGAAGAGAGGGTTTGGTTTGCCGCCACGGGCGCTCTGGCTGAAGCGCAACCGGCGGGCATTTTTACACCAGTTCCACGCTATCCACTACGCCCACTACGGCCATATCAATGGGCGATTGCGGGCGATCCACGGCGGTCATGGCGCTCCAGCCTTCGGTGACCACCAGCACCCGGTCGCCCGTGCCGGCGTCCACGGCGTCCAGAGCCAGCAGCGTGTCGCCGCGCGGCGTGCCATCCAGGTTCAGCACCGCAATGGAAAGAATTTTGCGTCCCTCGTGGCTGGGCGATTTTTGCGTGGCCACCACTTCGCTGATTACCCGGCCAATGAGCATGGCTTGCACCTGAAAAGCCGCTGCGTGCGCGCTGGCGGCCGTGGAAAGCCCGCCCGCCGCCGACAGCCTGATGAAGATAGCCTCAAACCGATCGCCTAAAAATGATCGACAATTCCCACGATGGTAGCGTCTGTGGGAGTTTCGCCGGGCAGCCAGGGGAAACTGGCCTCGCGCCCGCGGCAGTAATAGATCATTTCGCCGGCGCCGGCGCCCACGCTGTCAACGGCCACCAGCTTGGCGCCCTGATCGCGGCCATCGCTGCCGACGGGCTGGATCATCAGAATCTTCTTCCCGCTGAGCGCGGCATCCTTGACGGTTGCCACCACGTTACCCACTACCCGGGCAAGAAACATTGCGCTGCACCCCACCCTTCACTTCTGCAGATGAATCGTATCCACAATCCCTACAATCGCGGCATCGACCGGCGTGTCTTTACAGGTGGCCGCCATGCGCGCGGAACTGCCCTGCACCACAATCACGGTTTCCTGATGGCCGGCATCCACCGTATCCACCGCGACCAGATAAGTGCGGCGGGATTCAGGCGCCTGAGCGCCCGCTTCAACTTCCTCGGGAGTCAGCGGCGAAACGATCAGCAGCTTCCTGCCTTCCAGGCGTTGATCCTTGCGCGTTGCTACCACCGTTCCAACCACTTTGGCAAGAAGCATAAGGAAAAAGGTGATCCCGATTAATGATTGATGAGGAGCGGCGCCCGGCTTGCGCGGCATCTTGCCGCACCCTGTTTCCACTGTCAAGCCGGCGAGCCCGCCGCTTCCAGCTTCAAGAGCTCCTCATTCGCTTTCATTCCCCTGAAGATCCAAAAGAGCGCATAAAGGTGAAAGCCGATGCTGATCACATCCTTGAACAAAAGGAACAGCAGGCCATCCAGAAGGTACAGAATCATACCCACGTAGAAAGCCCGGGTCATGCGTTGGCGGCACAGGTAGCCAAACATGGCAAACATGCCTGCCGCGAAAAGATCAAATGCCAGGCCCAGGCCGGGGTTGGCGCCGCTGCCCTTCACCAGGCCATCCGCAAACTGCGTGATGCCCAGGCCAATCACAAACTGAAAGCGCGAGCCGATAAGGCCGCTCAGCGAATTCAGCAGCGAGAGTCCGGCGATCCAGTAAAACCAGTTCGCCCCGGAGCGGGACCGGGTGCGCAGTTGCATGGCCAGCAACCTGACTCCGTCAACGGGTTTTAAATCGCCGGGAGTAATTCCCATAACGCCGTGCCCTTCCGCACGCTGGCGCGGCTAACCAGCAGGCCTTCCGCCGGGCGCAGCCGGATTGAGGCTGCGGCTGGACCAACCGCATTAAACCCTGGCAGCCTCAGACTTGCCGATGGGCAGTTTCTCTTCCAGGCTGGAGTGGGGGCGCGGAATCACGTGCACAGCGATCAATTCGCCCACGCGGCGTGCCGCCGCGGCGCCGGCGTCGGTTGCCGCCTTCACAGCCGCCACGTCGCCCCGCACCAGCGCGGTCACGTAGCCGGACCCGATTTTTTCCCAGCCCACCAGGGTTACCTTGGCGGCTTTCACCATCGCGTCGGATGCTTCAATCATGGCAACCAGTCCGCGTGTTTCGATCATCCCTAACGCTTCACCCATGCGTCCTCCTCCTCACCACTATCCGTTTGCCATTCCACACTCATGGCGTGCGCGCTGCGCAAATTCAGGATTTGCTTCAACTGCCTCCGCGCTTTCGGGCTTCAATCGCCTCCGTCACCAGCGCTTCCAACTCCGCGCGAGTCACGGTAAAACTCTCCTCGGGCTGGCCGCCTTCCGTCACCGGGCAGGTAGCGCTCCGTTCCACTTGCGGTGCGCTTGCGCCAAAATAACGTTTGCGCGCCGTCAGCAGTTTATCCACATCCTGCCCGGAGAGCAACACCTGGCGGCCCAGAGCTTCCGTTACCAATGAAATTTTGGCGAAGTGCTCCACGGTTTCCATGCGAAAGTACGCGGTCATCACATCGGCGCCGTACGTCACCACGCCATGATTCGCCATCAGAATCGCGTCGTAACTTCCCACCAGCGGCCGCAGCGCATCAGTAAGTTCCGGAGTGCCGGGTGTGCCGTAGCGCGCCAGCGGAATGCAACCCAGCGAAAGCACAACTTCAGAAACCAGCGCCTTGTTCAACGAGAGCCCCGCCGCGGCGTAGCCCGTGGCCGTGGGCGGATGCGCATGCACCACGGCGTGAACGTCGGGCCGGCGCTTGTAGATGAGCAGGTGCATGGCCAGTTCGCTGGTTACGTTGCGGCGGCCGGAGATTTTCTTCCCCTCCAGGTCCACAATCACCAGATCGTCGGGCGCCATCATGCCTTTGCTGATGGTGGTTGGGGTTGAAAGCACCCGAAACGGGTCCAGGCGGGCAGACACGTTGCCGTCGAATGCGGCTACAAACCCCTGCCGATGCAGCCACCGGCCAACTTCAACGATCTCCTTGCGCAGTTCATCTTCGGTTCGAATCATGGGAAAGGGCGCGGATTTTCACGGTAATTGACGGCTCCCCGTTTGTCAAGGCTATGCCGCCAGGGGTAGTGTCTTAAAAGTGCGTTGAAGCCATCAAGAAAAGCCTTGCTTCCTGCTCGGCGTCAGCTTAACGTTGAGACATGAGAAGCGAATCGAACCGCGCCAGCGTTGAAGCGTTAAAGAATCTCATTGCGGAAACGGACCTGATATTATCCACTACAGAACCGCTGCCAGAAAACCGGACGGAACGATGCCGGGAATTGCTCAGTACTGCCTCAAAACTAGCCAATGATCTTCTCTCACAAAACTCCACCAAGCCTGCTGCCATCCCCGGACACAAGGGCGGGAACGCCACTTCCCGCAGACACGGCCCGGAGCACTACCTTATGATGGCGGCTGCCCGCCAGACGCACGCCGGGGGAAGGCCGCGTAAGCAAGCCAAATAAAGTTCGACTGATTTCTGCTAAAATTTCATAGCCGCCTAGCCAGGCCAGGCGAAACGCGGGAACCCTACCCGCTGGCGGCTACTCTCCTTTAGGGCATCGCAAAGGGAGCGATGGCCGCACAAACTAGCGTAGCTGAGGAATTATGCGTACTCGGATTGACGATAGAGATTGATGAAGCTGCCGCCAAAAAAATTAAAGGCGAATTGCTCATCATCGAGGGTCGATTGCATCAAGGCGATTACCGGAAAGTTGTGCCTAAAAGATTCGAGGAGGCGCTTGGGCGTTCAAGTTTGATCTCATCACAAAAGCTCTATGGAGCGGCATATCATGCGGTGGCAAAGAATGTTGTGCGAGCTGATACAGCGTCTGAAGTGCTTACAGAGGTAATCCCGGCTTTCCTACTTAGCTTTTCCAAGCTGAGGGGCTGGCCTATGGGGGCGCGTGATCTTCGAGAGATGAATCATTATGTTCGAGGGCCCCTCACTGAATGGCAAGGAAAAGTCTTAGAAGCTCAGGCTACCGGGACTCCGCCCGCAGAGTCACCTCAAGTCCCGAAGGAGTCGGTCGCGGCTCAATTGGTCAGGCTCAAAGAAGAAGCTCACCTTACAGTCCAAGAATTAGGAGATTTGATCGGCCTTGAAGATCGCTCAATTCGTCGGCATTTGTCGGCAGATGCAATTCCGTATGATAGGCATCTGAGAGCATATGAGCGTGAATTTTCTAAACTGCTAAAGCGGAAGGTAGTTATAAGCAAGTTGTCCTAGAGATGTCCGCAGATGTCCTCCATCGCCCTAGCGTTGTCACTGCGCCCAAACTACAATCACCCCTGAAAATAAAAACGGCCTGCCAGCTAGAACTGGCAGGCCACAAATCTTCGAGGTCACGTTATGGAAGCCCTCGACAACCCGAATCTACATTGCCGCTCCCCACCAAGTCAACCTAAATCTTTTCAACGCAATGCGTTTACGGGCGGATAGAAGCCTTATCCGCCTGTAACTATATGATTTTACGTTCGTGAGAATCCACAGCACGATCCGTGTGACACCCGCGATGGAAGCCGGACTGACCGATCATGTCTGGACTTTGAAAGAATTGCTGAGCTAAGATTGGGCAGTAAATGCGAAAGGCCCGATTCGCAGTCGGGCCTCTCTAAAACTGTTTCGGGCGACACCCAAACGGCAGCAGATTTGGTGTGCCCGAAGCAAGCCCAAAATTCCCACCATGTCTTATTACCGCTTGGCGACATCAGGAGCATTCGCGCAGACCACGGCGTTTTGGAACGTACATCAGATCTGGAAATATGCCTCAGTTCCAATTAGCGCCGTAGCCCTGCGGTTACTCGTAAAGAGATGGTCTCCAGTCATGGGATGGGAAGGATTCTTGGAAGAAGCCGCAGTGTTTATGGTCTTTGGCTTTATCGTGACTTGGACGGGAACATTCCTAATAAATCTAATCCGCATCCCTGCGATTCTTCACGCTGAACAGGAAGTGAAAATTGTGCGGCTTACGAAAATTGCGTACCCAGAAGTTTCAGAGGAGGAAAATCGCAGGAGAGAGATAGTCACAGATAAGATAAAGGGTTTGAAACGAAGGCAGAAGGAAGTTCTCAGACATATCATGGACTGTGGGGGCGTATCACCTACGAAGCTAAAGTTGAGCGGTAGATTTGATGCTGATGACATCTACTTGGCTTTTTCATGTGTAGCGCAATCTGAAGCATTCAGTTGGTGCGAAGATGATCTAACGGTTAAGCCGGAGTTTAAGTCCGCACTCGATTTCGTACTTAAATCAGATGGTCTATAGTTGCCTTCAAGGAGGGACCATGAAAATCACCGTTTTGTCCTTACTTTTCGCCTCGGTAGTTGCTTCGGTATGTCTGGCCAAGCGCAAACAGCAAAGCTATCCAGAGTTGCAGAATGTCAGGAAGGTCTATCTATTCGATCCGCACGAATTTGGCTATTTAGCCCCAAGACATATCAAAGGCGGTTTGCGAAAGAGCAAGTGCATGGAGCTGATGGGCGACCCTATGAAGGCCGATGCGATCGTAATGCCGGTCATGTATAAATCCTGGCTCGATAAGTTCGGCGAGGGCTTGGCAGGCTTCTGCGTATCAAGCAACGGCACTTTACTGTGCAATGGCGGAGACAAAACCGAGGCCGTCCACTGTGACTCAACGGGGTGCATGGCTGGATCGCTCTCCAACGGAGGGAACGAAAGCTGGGAGTGGATTCTCATTGATCCGAAGACTGGAAGGCGAATGTCTGATTGGGAAATGGAGGCGTTCCCTAGCGCGAAGAAACTGGAAGCAGCGGTTGGATGCCCGTAGTCCCCGTAATTAGCCCTCAACGCACTTTTAAGACACTACCCTGCCAGGGTGGGAGTCCTGCCCAAGCGTTTCGTGCGCCTGCTTGATCCAAAGCCCGTTTTTAAGCCTTGTGCTAAACTGCGAGCCGGTTCCACGCCCGCGCGGCAACCGCGCGGCGCGCTGCTGGCGAAGCCCTCGCAAATTGGCCTGATCCACGGCGGCGCTGGACCAATCTGAATATTGAGGCTGCCATGCTTGAAACGGATTCAATAAAACTTCTGGCCGCGGCGCTGGAGTCTCTGGATGCGGGGTATGCCGCACTGCCGCCGCCTGAACTGCGCCCGCCCGGCGTCGACCGCATGGGCCAGGTGCTGCTGGAAGCGGCCCGGCGCATGCGCGACAACTATCCTTATTTCCATCCGCTCTATGCCGGGCAAATGCTGAAGCCGCCTCATCCCCTGGCGCGCGCTGCCTATGCCATAGCCACCTGGATTAATCCCAACAATCACGCGCTTGACGGCGGACGCGCCAGCTCCGCCATGGAAAAAGAGGCCGTGGCTGAGATTGCGGCGATGTTCGGCTGGCAGCAGCATTTGGGCCACCTTTGCGGCGGTGGCACGATGGCCAATCTGGAAGCGCTGTGGGTTGCCGGCCGCCTGCATCCACGCACGAAAATTGTTGCTTCCGAACAGGCCCACTATACCCATAGCCGTATCAGCGGCGTGCTGGGACTGGAGTTTGCAGCCGTTCCCTGTGATGCCGGGGGGCGCATGGACGTCAACGCGCTTGAGAAGGCGCTGCAAACGGGCGGTGTGGGCTGCGTGGTGGCCACGCTGGGAACAACGGGCATGGGAGCTTTGGACCCGCTGCCGCAAATTGTTCAGCTATGCCGCCTGCACGGAGTGCGCTTGCACGTGGATGCCGCCTATGGCGGTTATTTTACCCTGGCCAACAATCTGCAGCCCGCCACCCGGGCCGCATTGGACGCGATAAGAGAGGCGGATTCCATTGTGGTTGATCCGCACAAGCACGGCCTGCAGCCGTATGGCTGCGGCTGCGTATTGTTTAAGGATCCCGCGGTTGGCCAGCTTTATCAGCACCAATCGCCCTATACTTACTTCACTTCGCGGGAGCTGCACCTGGGTGAAATCAGCCTGGAGTGTTCCCGCCCGGGCGCGGCGGCGGTGGCGCTGTGGGCCACCCAGCGCCTGCTACCCTTGACGCCGGGAGGTGAATTTGCACGCTCGCTGGAATCCTGCCGCAGCGCCGCGCTGCAATTGCACCAGCGGCTGCAGCAGGACCCGCGCTGGCTGGCGCCGTTTGCGCCCGAGTTGGACATTCTGGTTTGGGCGCCGCGCCAGGCTGTGGCAAGCCGCATTTCGCGGCTGTCGCAGCAGATTTTTGACGCCGCGGCACGGCTGGACCTGCATCTGGCGCTGGTGCGCCTGCCGGCAGGCATGCTGACCGGGGGCCGCGCCGTGTTTGATTGCGATGAGGAGACGGTGCTTTGTCTGCGGTCGGTGCTGATGAAGCCGGAGCACGAAGCGTGGGTGGGCAGGCTGTGGGAAAGGCTGAGCCGCGCCGCCGATCGGGCATTGGCCGGCGCGGGCTAGGCCGTCGCAGGCTGGTTTCCGCGCAAGCCTGTTCGCACCGCCCGGCCTTTAACGCCCGGTGGCCCTGGGCCATTTGGGCGGCCAAAGCCGAGCCACTTGCGGCCGTTCGATTAATTGCGAAACCGGAACCAGCGCCACACCGTCACGACTGATGCCGGGCAAAAATTCGCGCAGGGCGGCGATCGTAGTTGGGTAGGGATGACCGATCGCAAGCGCCGCTCCCCGCCGCCGCGCGTCCGCAATCAGCAATCGCAATTGGGAGAGGGTTGCGGGCACGCTTTCAGTATCATCCAGAAAAACGGATCGGTAAAAAGCCGGAACGCCCATCCGGCGCGCCACGTCCAGGGCTACCGTGGCAGGCGTGGTGCGGCTATCAATAAAGAACAGGCGGCGAGATGCGAGCACGTGCATCACGTCTTCCATCAGGGCCCGGTTGGCGGTGGCGGCTGAGCCCATGTGATTATTTACGCCCTCAACGTAAGGCACGGAGGCCAATCCGCTCTCCACAAGCTGTTCAACCTGTTGCGGCTTCATTCCCAGCGCAATCTGGCGCGGGCTCACGCTGGCGTGGGAGCCGGGTTCCGGCTGCATGGGCAAATGCAGCATCACTTCGAGTCCGGCGCGATGCGCCTGCTCCGCGGTCTGGCGCGAGAAAGGCAGATTGGGCATGACGGAAAGAGTCAGATTTTGACGGAGCGCGATTAATTCTTCGGCGGCTCGGAGACTTTGCCCCATGTCATCGATCACGATGGCCACTGCGTAGCGCGCCGGGACCAGCGGGGAAGGCGGCGCCATTTCGCGCAGTTCCAGCTCCAACTCCGGCTGCGCGCCCCGGCGCATAATCCATTCGCGCCTGTGGACCGTGCCCGGTTCCCCGCTCTTCTCTTCCACCTTCAATCCGGAACGCTGGGCTTCCGCCAGAGCGGCGCTGGCGGCGCGCTCCCAATCCGCCGCAGGCACTTCAGCCAGTATTCTCGGAATGGCCTCCCGTTGGTTGCCGGCCGGAGTTACACGCAGCGTTTTAATATGTTGGGCGCCGGCTTTTACCAGAGATTCTCGAAGCGCAGGCGCCAACGCCCAGCCGCCTTCAGCGGCCGGCGGCGCGGCTTTGCGCTTGCATGCCACGGCCTGCATCATCAGGACGAGTGCCGCCATCACGCAAAGCAGCCTGGGCCAAAAAGTTGGGACTGAGTGGAAAGCAGGCTTTTCCAAGGGAGAGGGTGTGAACTTTAATTTAAGCGACCCAAACCCAACCGGCCGCAGGCGGCCGGTTGGGTGACATCAGAGATGCAAATATCTTCGGCGCCCTAAGCTGCTTTGGCGGCTGCCGGCGGATTCTTCAGCACTTCAATGGCTTTTTCGAGCTGGCTGTCACCTTTTTCCCCAAACTGCGGGGTTTGCGGTGGCGCGCCGGTCTGGTCCCCGCCCGGCGCTTGTTCCGTGGCCATCACGCTGGGGGTTACTCCATTATCCTCAATGGCCCTTCCGTCGGGCCCGTAATACTTGGCGACCGAAAGCAGCAATCCTGAGCCGTCGCCTACCGGAATATCCTTTTGCACTACCCCTTCGCCAAAGCTGGGTACGCCCACAACCTGGCCGCGTTTGTCGCACAGAATGGCGTCGGCCACAATCTCCGCCGGGCCTGCGGTGGAGCGGTTGATAAGCACGGCGACGGGCATATTAAACACGGTTCCCGCGGGATTGGCGTTAATATCCTGGCGCGGGCTGCGCTGGCCGTAAGTGTAGGCGATCAGACCTTTCTGAATGAACAGACTCGCAGTTTTAACCGCTTCGTCCACGTGGCCGCCGGCGCAATTGCGCAAGTCAAGTACGATTTTGGCAGCGCCCTGACCTGTCAGTTCCTTTACCTTTTGCGAGACCTGGTCCGCGGTTCCCGGAGAAAAAGTGGCAACGCGAATGTAGCCATTCGTGGCGTCGAACATCTTGGAAACCACCGGAGTGTTGCTCAGCACCTCACGCGTGAGCGTGATCTTCTTCGGCTCGCCCCGGTCCTCATCCACAATGGTTACGTCCACCTGAGTGTTCGGCTGGCCGGCTAACATGCGATCAATCTGCACCACGGAGATTTCCCGGGCCGAGATTCCAGCCACTCTGTCCACCAGATAGTTGGCTTTAATCCCGGCTTTATCTGCCGGACTACCCGGCAACACCGAGACCACGGTGGCAAATCCGAATTTTTTGGAGACGTAAAGCCCAACGCTGGCCGGGCCCGGGTCGGGATGAGCCAGATAGTCCTTGTATTCAGCCGGAGTAAAATACGTGCTGTAAGGGTCCAGCGCCTCGAGCAGGCCGCGAATAGCGCCACCGGTAACCTTGGCGAGGTCGGGCTCGGTCACGTAGTCGCTCTTAATGCGCGAAAGCACTTCGCTGTACACCCCCAGGTCGCGGTAGGTTTGCTCGCTGGTGGACTTGCTTTCGCCCATCAGCCCTCCCACCACAATGTAAAGAACCAGCACGCTGGAGGCAGCGGTTATCAAAACACGGACTCTTTTGCTCATTTTAAGACTCAACTCCTGTTTCCTCGGTACAGCGTTCTGTTGCCAAGTATATCATGGCCAAGTTGGGGTCAGCTTAGTTTGCCGATTAGCCCCAACTCCTCAAGTCTCTCCCTGATCCTTGCGGGACATCGCACGGGACCGGCAGCCCTTTATAGTTCGATTCTCGAAACGCGGTTTCAGTTGCAAACGACGGCCAAGCTTTGAATTTTGAACGCGATGAGGCGCCGCGGGCTCACCCTTGAAGCGTATGGACCATGCCGGAAACAAACCCGGCGGGTAGAACTAAACTGCGCGCGCCGGAAGACTTACGGTTGAGGGCCGGGCAAGTAATAGAGGGGCGGGGTTCGTGAGCGAGGTGCAAGGCGTTTGTGGCTTCCCCAGCCGAAATGGGCTAGCCGTTGCGATTCTTGCCCAGTTCGCGCACCATCTCGCCGGTAAAGGTCTTGGCGTCTCCGAACAGCATCAGCGTCTTATCCAGGTAATACAGCTCATTATCGATGCCGGCAAACCCCGGGCTCATGCTGCGCTTGATCACCATCACTGTGCGGGCGTGGTCAACATCGAGGATAGGCATGCCGTAGATGGGGCTGGTGGTGTTGGTGCGGGCGGCGGGATTGGTAACGTCGTTGGCGCCGATGATCAGCACTACGTCGGTTTGGGGAAATTCCGGATTAATCGCCTCCAGGTCAAGCAGGCGGTCATAGGGAATGTCGGCCTCGGCCAGCAACACGTTCATGTGGCCGGGCATGCGTCCGGCAACAGGATGGATGCCAAACTTCACATCGGTTCCGCGCTTGGTTAGTATATCGAATAGCTCGCGCACTTTGTGCTGAGCCTGGGCAACGGCCATGCCATAACCCGGCACAATCACCACCGAATTGGCGGCGGCCAGAATGCCGGCGGCCTCCTCCGGCGTGGCGCTTCGCACCGGCCTGGCTTCCGCCACACCTTTCTCGGCAACCTGCACCTGCCCAAAGGCGCCGAAAAGCACGTTGGTAAAAGAACGATTCATGGCCTTGGACATGATCACCGAAAGGATGAAGCCGGAGGAGCCATCCAGCGCTCCGGCGATGATCAGCAACTTGCTATCCAGCACAAATCCCATCGCTGCCGCGGAAAGGCCGGCGTAGGAGTTCAACAGCGAAATCACCGTGGGCATATCGGCGCCGCCGATGGGAACGATCATCATCACGCCGAAGATCAGGGGCAAAATCACAATCAGCGGAAAAAGCAGGCGATACTCCGGGTGCAAGACCAATACGATGGCCACTCCAACCGCCAGCGCCAGCAGCGACAGGTTCACAATGTTCTGGCCGCGGTAGGTGATGGGCCGCTGCGGCAATACTTCCTGCAGTTTACCGGCGGCCATCAAGCTGCCCGTCACGGTAAGCGAACCCAGAATCACTTCCAGGGAAAGGACCGACATCATGAAGGGAGTTACGTGGGGCGAGCGCAGGTAAAACTCCGCAGAGCCCACCAGAGTAACGGAAAAAGCGCCAAAGGCATGGCTCAAGGCAGTCCGTTGAGGCACCGCCGTCATGTGCACCAGGCCCAGGGGAACTCCAATAATCGCGCCCAGCACCAGCGCGATCAGAATCCACTTGTAGTCAACAATGCCGCGGTTCAGAAGCGTACCTAAAATGGCCAGCGTCATGCCAATTTCGCCCGCCAGCACGCCGCGACGCGCCGAAGCCGGAGCGCTAAGCCACTTTAACGAAAGTATGAACAGCGCCGTGGCAATAAGGTACGTAACTTCAATGATGTGTTCGGCAAGTTGTGCTGGAATCATAGCTTTTTAGGGGCATCGCTTTTGTTGGTCTTGGTTGACTTGAACATGCGCAGCATGCGGTCTGTGATCAGGAAGCCGCCCACCACGTTGCTGGTGGAGGCTACCACCGCCAGCGCGCCCAGCACGGTGGAAAGGGTGGATTTCTGCTCTCCCAGAATGACAATGGCGCCCACCACGGCGATGGCATCCAGGGCGTTGGTCAGCGACATAAGGGGAGTGTGCAGCAGCGGTGAAACCCTGCGGATCACCTCAAACCCGATGAACCCGGCCAGCATGAAGACATAAAGACTGGTGATGAATGTTGACGGCACAACTGCCTCCTTGCCCTGGTGTGCTGCGTTCAGGATGCGCGCGGGTCTGCTCCGTCGTGCTCCTGGCTTGCGGCCGTTCGCGAACCCGGCTTCGCAACCCTGGCGGCTGCCATTCCCGTTACAGCCCGTGCGGTCCGCGCCTCTAGGCCGGCTTCGCCTGGGCCGCCAGCGAATCCTTAACCAGCCGGTTCACGATCTGGCCCTTTTCGATCACCAGTGTGTCCCGGGTAATTTCGTCCTGACCGTTGTAGACGGGCTTGCCTTCCTTGAACAAGTGGAGCAGGAAGGCGGTGATGTTGCGGGCAAACATGTAACTGGCGTGGTAGGGAACCTGGCTCGCCAGGTTGATGTAGCCCATGATGCTCACGCCATGCTCCACCACAACCTCGCCGGCCCGGGTTAATTCGCAATTGCCGCCACGCTCTGCCGCCAGATCTACAATCACCGAACCGGGGGCCATGCCGGCCACCATTTCACGCGTTACCAGCACGGGCGATTTCCTGCCCGGCACCACCGCGGCCGTAATCACCACATTGCTTTCGGCAATCACGCGGCCCAGCAGTTCGCGCTGGCGGCGGTAAAAATTCTCATCCTGGGCTCGGGCATAGCCGCGCGCATCCTGGGCGTCTTGAGCTTCAATCGGCAACTCCACAAATCTCCCGCCCAGGCTTTGCACCTGCTCCTTGGCCGCCGGGCGCAGATCATACGCAGAGATCACCGCTCCCAGCCTTCGAGCCGTAGCAATGGCCTGCAGACCCGCCACGCCAGCGCCTATCACCAGCACACGCGCCGGGGTAATGGTGCCGGCGGCGGTTGTCATCATGGGAAAAAGGCGCGGCAATGCAGCGGCTGCCAGCAATACGGCCTTGTAGCCGCAAATGGTGCCCATGGAAGAAAGCGCGTCCATGTTCTGGGCGCGGGTTATGCGCGGCAGCAGCTCAATGGAAAAGGCGGTAACCCCAACGCTAGAAAGCTCTTGCAGAGTAGCGGGCGAGCCAAGCGGGCGCAAAAAGCCAACCAGAAACTGGCCGGCCCGCAGCAGCGGCAAATCCTCCTGGCCAGTCTTGTCATTTGAACCGTAACAAAGGACTTGAACAATCAGGTCGGCGGCCTGGAAGACCTCTTTGCGGCTGGCCAGGACCTTAGCGCCCTTTTCCGCGTACTCAGCGTCGGGATAGCCGGCCGGCGCGCCTGCGCCGGCCTGGATAACAACCTCAAACCCGCCCTTCTGAAGGTTTGGAACCACCGAGGGGATTAACGCTACCCGACGCTCGCCGGGGTAAATCTCCGTGGGTACGCCAATGATCATTCCTTGCCCCCTGTCCATTGCCCGGTGTGTGGGCATCACTCACTCGCGGGCAGCCGTCCATCATAACTGGCTGAGTGTACGGTACGTCCGTGATTTACGTCACAAATTTTTCCCGGCAGCGATTTTTTGAACCCTGAGAACCTTCAGAACGGTTGGGGATTAAACCAGCACTGGGTTGAGTGCAAGGGAAAAGGGAGGAAGACCGGGCTGGCGGCGGATGTTTCAACGTCTTCCGCCTCGCGATGCCAATCCCCCGCCGCGCCCGGGTGTCATGCGCAAGTATCCTGCCTAATTGGCCTTTGTGAATGAAGCGATGGCCTTCGCCTCATCGTCGTGAACGTCGAAGACGGTCAGCAGCTTTGTGATCTGCAAAAGGTCATGAACCTTCTTGGTCAGATTCAGAAGCTTCAGCGAGCCGCCCTGGTTTGAAGCGGCGGTATATCCGCTGACTAACTCACCGATACCCGAGCTATCGATGTAGGTTACATCGGCAAGGTTGAGCAGGATGCTCTTGTGACCCTTTGCCAGAAGATCGCGGATTAACTCGCGCAACTGGCTGCAACCTTCTCCTAAAGTAATCCGCCCGCTCAGGTCAACGACGGCAACGGAATCAACTTGGCGTGTAGTGGCCTTAAGACTCACAGTCTTGTCCTCCTTGGTCTGCGTTATTGGGAGCCATGCGTTTTACCATCACCACTTCAGTTCCCTGGCCATGCAAATTCAATACGCTAAACTCATCCATGAAAGTACGAATCAAAAATATGCCACGCCCCGAAACTCGCAGAAGGTTTTCCGCCTCAAGCGGGTCGGGTACCTGGTCGGGGTCAAATCCGGCGCCTTGATCACGAACCCTGATCTCGATCCGCTTGGGGTCAGCCTCCAGGCGGAGCCACACCCTCTTGCTGCTGTCATTCTTGTTTCCGTGCAAAACAGCGTTAATAACCGATTCATGTACCGCCATTTCAATCTGATTCTCTTCGTCCTCGCCAAGCCGCAGGTTAGTGCACAGGCGATGGACAATCTCCGCTGCGGCCTCCACGCTCTTCATCGAACTCTCGAGGGTCACTTCAATGACCTGCGTTTCTGCGGTCATAAACGTTTCGTTAGATACATATTTAACGCTCGGGATTGGTCCAGACCGCTCTCTCCCCGCGAGCGCCGCAGTCGGTTCAGCGCGCGTCAAAGCACTGGATCGCGAAGATACCGTGACTTTTAAAGGATTTGCCCCCCTTTGGGATCCAATTATCCGCGGACCAGCCTCAGGAAGCGAAAAATCTAACCCACTGCACCTTGAAAGTCAACGGTAATAGTTTGCGCCGCCAGGCTGCATACCCGTGTTGCCTGACTGCCTGGCACATCCTCACGAAAATTCAGATCGCCCATCCTTGGCTATCGCGCCTGCCATGCCGGATAACTCGGGAATTTATCCAACCTGGCAAGCCAGCCCAGACTGTTAAGCCCGCTTGAACATAAGGAGTCTGGCTGCCCTTAAACTTCCGCCGCAATGGCCACCGGCTTAATATCCGGAATAATCAAGTGTACCAGACCCAGCGCCAGTGGGTGCATAACGCCCCCAACAATGAAAAGCGGCACGTAGGTATGGAACCATTGCAGCGTATAGCCGGCGACGGGCGCGATAATCATGCCGCCGACGGCGCCGCCGGCCCCGGCCATGCCGATAACCGTAGCCACGGCGCGGCGCGGGAACAGGTCTGAAGCCAGCGTGTAGACGTTGGCCGACCAGCCCTGGTGTGCCGAGGTAGAGACGGAAATCAGAGCGATGGCCATCCAGGCTTTGGGGACAAAAACCGCGGCAATACCCACCGGCATGCAGAACGCGCACGCTGCCATGGCGGTTTTGCGCGCCGCATTCACGCTCCATCCCAGCGCCAGCAGCCTTCCGGAAAACCACCCACCCAGCACGCTGCCAATATCCGCCGCCAGAAAAGGGATCCAGGCAAAGTAGCCGATCTGCTTCAAAGTCATGCCCCGCCCCTGGATCAGATACGACGGCAGCCAGAAGATGAAGAACCACCAGACCGGGTCTGTACAAAATTTGGCAACGATCACACCCCAGGCCTGGCGGCAGGATGCCAACTGGCGCCAGGGTATGGCTGGAGCGCCTATTGTAAGATCGCGATCACTCTCAATGATGGCCAATTCTTCGCTGCTCAGCCGTTTGTGCTGCAAGGGAGGATAGTAAAGGGCCAGCCAGAAGATCAGCCAGAGCAGCCCCAGGCTGCCTGTAAAAATGAACGCCTCGTGCCAGCTCCAGCGCAGGGTAAGCCACACCACCAGGGGCGGCGCCAGCACAGCCCCAATATTGGTGCCGGCGTTGAAGATGCCGGTGGCCAGGGCGCGCTCGCGGCGCGGGAACCACTCCGCCACCGTCTTGATGGATGCGGGAAAGTTGCCCGCTTCTCCCATGCCCAGCAGGAACCGCGCCACGCCAAAGCTGATGGCCCCGGTGGCCAGGGCGTGGCCCATGGCCGCCAATGACCACCACACCATGGTGATGGCAAAGCCCAGGCGCGTGCCGATGGCGTCGATAATCCGGCCGGCCAGCAGCATCATCACCGCATAGGCGAATTGAAAGGAGAAGACGATCCAGCCGTAATCGCTCTCCGACCAGTGCAGGGAATGCTGCAGCGTCGGCTTAAGCACCGCGATCGTCTGGCGGTCAACGTAATTGATGGTGGAGGCGAATAAGAGCAGGCCGCAGATTATCCAGCGCAGGTTGGGCAGTTTTCCGGCCTGCGGCGTGGTTGCGGAAGCGGCTTGGGAGCTCGGCGAAATTTGTGGCATGGGTCAGGAGGCCGCCCCTGCCGCCGGCTTGGCGCCCGCAACGCCGGCCACCAGCGGCAGCACGTGCCCACCCTGACGCAGCGCCACTACCCTGGCGCGGCCGCCAAGCTGTTGCAAAGCCTTTTCCAGCGCCTCGTTCGGGGTGGAAGCGGGTTCAAAGCCGATGCGCCGCCGGGTGGCGGCGTCAATGCCGGCAGATACCATTATGCCCCGCGCCTGATCGCGAATTACGCGCCCCACGTGGGCCAGGTGCGCGGCGGCCACGCGATCGGTAATTTCGTGCGATTCGAGCATGGCTTCCACTTCTTTTACGCCGCGGTAGCCCAGCCGCTCCACTTCCGGATGTTCCTCGGAAACGCCGTGCGCGCAGGGTGAGACCAGAATGACTATGCCGCCCTGACGCACCGAAAGCTCCGCGGCGTAAACACCCTTGGAGGCCTGCCACAGGTCATAATCCGCCGGGTACGATTCCGCCACCACCACGTCGGCCAGCTCCGGCTGCGCCACGCCGTAGATGGCGCGCGAAAGCGCGGCGCCGCGCCGGTGCGCGCCCACCACGTCGCCAGCCACCACGCTGGCCACGCGTTCGCGGGCATCCATTACCACGTTCACAATAAAGCGCAGGCCGGCCAGGCGCGCGATCTTTTCCACCTCCTGGCGCACCGGATTTTCCGCCACGCCCATAATCTGCGCGCCGGAAAAAATAGCGCTTATCCAGTGCGTGTGCCCGGTTATTTCCGGCCCGGAAACGCCAGGCTGCACAATGCTGGCGCCACCCGTAAAGCCCATCACGCGGTGCGGAACGATCATCCCCACACCCACCACCAGATCCGCCTCGCCCAGCAGACGGTTTACACGTATGGGAACTCCGGTTGAGGTAGCCCCGATCTGGCGCAGATTCCGCTCCTCGCGCCAGTGGTGCAGATGCACGGTATAACCGCTTCGCGCCTGCGCGCCCAGCTTGCGCACCAGCTCCTCTTCCGTCATGTGCGCGTGCGTGCCCGCGGCGATCAGAATGCTGATGTTCTGGCGTGGGCATCCGGCTGATTCCAGGCGTTGCAGAATCGATGGCAGCAGGGCGTACGCAGGCGTCTGGCGGGTTATGTCATCCACCAGCAGCAGCACGCGGCTGGAAGGCGAAGCCAGCTTTTCGAGCGGCGGCGAGCCCTCCGGATGATCCAGCGCCGCCTCCGCCAGCTCGCTCACCGGGCGCGTCGATTCCGCCTCGCGCGGCTCAAGCAAAGCCATCAGGTTTTCATCCGGCACGCGAAGCGCCGGAAATTCAGGATTTGAGAATTGAATTTCGGTCATGGCTTTCCACCTTACGGGCCTTCCACCTTCCCGCTCGCCCGCCTTCCGTATTCCGCCGCGCCCTGCCCGCACCGCTATTTGACGCTGGTCTTTACCCAGGCGTGGCGCGGATCATCGGCCCACGCTCCGTAACGCCGTTCCTCGCCCGCCAGCACCCAGGTGTAGTGCAGCTCGTATCCCGGCGCCGCCACCAGCGGATGATAGCCTTTGGGCAGCAGTACCGTGTCGCCATCCTCCACCACGAACACGGTGCTAAACCCTTCCGGATCGCCCGGAGCGGTGTACGTCCACATCAGGCCATAGCCCCCCTGGGGACGAATGCGGAAGAAATAAATCTCCTCCAGCACCGCCTCATTGGGTGGGTTGGAGCGGTCGTGCTTGTGGGGCGGATAGCTGGACCAGTTGCCGGGAGGGTTCAGCGTTTCGCCCGCCAGCAACCGCTCTGCCGGCACGTCCTCGGCCAAGGCGGAATAAACCGTGCGCGCCCAGTTGCCGCGGCCGGCGTGGTTCTCCTTTACGCTCGCCCCCTGCATCACGCGCGGCGGCGTTGTAGCCTTTGAAGGAGCGGAAAACAGTCCGCAATCCAGCTCGCCGCCCGTCGCCGTAACTTCGTATTTTGCATTCGGGGGCATGTAGACCATGGCGGGTGGACCGTCAAACACGTTAGCCCGGCCTCCACCCGCTTCAAGGGTAACGGCGGCCGCGCCGGATTGTTCTACGCGAAACTTCGCCGCGCCGCTGAAAATATCCACCACGCATTCCCGGTCCCCGGTTGCGCCCTGGTAGCTCTTGCCGTCGGCAAGCTGTAATCGCGCAAAATCAAGAAATCGCATGGTTCCCGGCTTTACAATCTGCGTCAGTGGCCCGTTGCCGCTCCATTTGATATGCCGTTGCATCATAAGATTGCCTCCCATTGCTTGATTCACCTGGGGCGCTGGCGCCACCAGACCAGACCACGCCGCGGCCTACACCCGGAATCCCATCTTGCGCATCGCGTCGCGATTCTCCCGCGCGCTTGCGTCCGGGCCGCCCGCCGGAACCTGGTAGCCATCCAGTTCCACAATCACCCAGCCGCGATAATCGGTTTGGCGCATCGCGGCGATAACCGCGGGATAGTTGACTCCGCCCTGCAAAAGCTCGCAAAAGTGGTATCGGGCGTGGCGCGCCAGATCCGGATTCTGGCGCGCCTGGGCCAGCACATCGCGGCGCACGTCTTTAATATGCATCAAAATCATCCGCTCGCGATATGTGCGGATTACCTCCGCCGGGTCGCTGCCCCCCAGCGTGAGGTGCGCCACATCCACAATCAGCTTTACCAGGTGGGGGTCCGTGGCCTCCAGCACGCGCCCCAGGCCGCGCCGCGTTTCCCCGTAGGTTCCAAAGTGCGGATGATAACCCAATACCAATCCGTTTGCCGCCGCCATCCGCCCCAGCGCGTCCATCTGCCCGCCCATGGCCCGCACTTGGGCATCGCTGTAATCCGCGTTGGGCTTGCCGCCGTCGGTAATTTGAATGTATCGTCCGCCCAGCGCCTTCTGATACGCAACATCGGTGCGCATCACCGCCACGCCCCTGGCGTCCTCTTCCGGCCCGGGATTGACTCCCCACGCGGAAAGAGCTGCCGGCTGCAGTTTCAGTTGGTCCAGGCGCGCTTTCAAGGCGCTGGCGCTTTCGCCCGCACTTTCCTTTGTAACCCAGCCCAGCAACTGCACGCCGCTAAAACCCAGCGTTGAGATGGTGCTGAGCGCGTGCTGGAACTGCGCCCGCGGCCACGAAATTACGGAGTATCCCACCGGGTTCGGCAGCGCCGCCGCTTTGCCGAAGGCCTGCGGCCATCCGCCCCACGCTGCGCCCGCCGCCAGCCCCGCCGCGCCCGCCAGAAACTGTCGCCGTGTTCCCATCTGCCGCGCTCTGCGCTCCATTTGCTGAATGCCTCGCGTTATGCGTATGTTTTTAAACCCCCGGTCTTGCCGCCCTCGTTCACTTTCACCCCGGCAGGCTTGCGCCTTCGCGCGCCCCAAGCTCTGCTTCAGCTCAGTTCCTGCTTGAAAAAGGCCAGGCTGGCGGCGCCATCCTGCTCAAAATTCCCCCGTCCTTCAATAGAAATGCCGCCTCGGAAGCCGATCTTTTTCACCATGGCGAAAAACTGTCCGTACACCGGATCCTCCGACGGACTTTTGGGCCACACGCGCCCTGCCGGATTGGCAAAGTGAAAATGCACAATCTCCTTCCGCGCCCGCCACACAATTTCCGGGCTCTCGTGCTCAATGCGCATGTGGTAGTAATCGATAATCATTTTGATGTTGGGATGGTTGACCTGGTGAACCAGTTCCAGCGATTCCGCGCCTGTGTTCAGGATGTTGCTCTCCTGCTTGCGCAGCGGCTCAATGGCAATCACGATTCCACGCTGCCGCGCGAGCGGCCCCGCCATGCGCAGAAAATCGCGGATCTGCCGCTGCGCTTTGGCCCGTGAAGTTCCCGGCGGCACATTGCGCGAGCTGGCGCTGCCCCACACCACAATGCTGCCGCCCAATTGGCGGCAGCGGTCGAGCGAAGTTTCCACAAAATGGCGCAGGGCGTCCTGCTGAATGTTGCCGCCCACCACCTTCAGCGTGCGGATAAACCCGTTAAAACACTCGCAGCGCACCGGCGTGGCGAGCACCCGCTGCTTAAAGGCCTGGAAGTCGGCTTCGCTCATCGCGGCAATTTCCGAGACGCTCGGCTCCAGATAGTCGTAGCCATATTGCCGCACCTTTTCAAAATTCTTACTGGGATTACAGACACCCACTTCCACCCGGCCAAAGCGGGCAAAGGCTGCCGGCGCCGCCAAAGCAGCGCCCGCCAGCGCCACAAACCGGCGGCGGGTTATGGGCTGAATGCTCTCCATGGCAGGATTCTTCAAAGCAGCTTACGCTCCGTTGCAAATTCTCTGGTCCGAAAACTCTATCACAATTCAGGGCGCGATTTCCTGGAACTGGATCCAATCCGGCATTCCGCGGCCGCCAAAGGGCGCACCAGGCCGGGCGGCATGGCGCGGGCGGCAAAGCGCCATCCGCCTGCCGCGCGCGGACGCGCTTATCCGCTTGCGGTCAAAGCCGACGGCGCTTAAGATTCTATTGCGGATTGCCGGCGGCGGGGGCATGGCTGCCTGCAACCGCTCAAATAAGAAGAGCATGGCGGGTATTTCTCTGTTCCGCAAAATACTGGTGGCCAACCGCGGCGAAGTGGCGGTGCGCATCATGCGCGCCTGCCGCGAAATGCGCATCCGCTCCGCAGCCGTCTACTCCTCCGTAGACCGCAACGCGGCGCACGTGCGCTACGCCGATGAAGCGCTGCCCATCGGCCCAGCGCCCTCCGTTGAAAGCTACCTCAACATCCAGCGCATTCTCGACGCGGCCCGGCGATGCCAGGCGGACGCCATCCATCCCGGCTACGGCTTTTTGTCTGAAAAACCCGAATTCGCCCGGGCCTGCGAAGACGCGGGCATCGTCTTTATTGGCCCCTCCGCGCCCGCCATGGAGTTGATGGGCTCCAAAACCGCGGCACGCCAGGCCGCGATTAACGCCGGCCTGCCCGTGGTGCCTGGGACTGCCGCCAGCATCGATCAGCTTGACGAGTTACGCCGCGTCGCCGCCTCCATCGGCTACCCGCTGATGCTGAAGGCCGCGGCCGGCGGCGGCGGCAAGGGTATGCGCCGCGTGGATTCGGAAAGCGAGCTGGAATCGGCCTTCCGCAACGCCCGCTCCGAGGCCGCCAACGCGTTTAACGACGCCTCGGTGTATCTGGAAAAGCTGATTGAGCGCCCGCGCCATATTGAATTCCAGGTGCTGGGCGATCTCGAAGGCAACCTGATTCATCTGGGCGAGCGCGAATGCTCCCTGCAGCGCCGCCACCAGAAGGTGATTGAGGAAGCGCCCTCGCCCTTTCTGGATGAGGAACTGCGCCAGCAGATGGGGCAGACCGCTGTCCGCATTGCACGCCTGGCCAATTACTCGAGCGCCGGTACGGTGGAATTTCTGGTGGATTCAAACCGCCGCTTTTACTTTCTGGAGATGAACACCCGCTTGCAGGTGGAGCACCCGGTCACCGAATGCGTTACCGGCCTGGACCTGGTCAAACAGCAGATCCACGTTGCCACGGGCCTGCCGCTCAGCCTGCGCCAGCAGGATATCCACCTGCGCGGCGCGGCGCTGGAATGCCGCGTCTACGCCGAGGATCCCGAAAATAACTTTTTCCCGTCGCCGGGCGTCATCCGCGGCCTGCACACCCCCGGCGGCCCGGGCATTCGCGACGATAGCGGCGTTTACGAAGGCTGGCGGGTGCCCCTGGAATACGATCCGCTGCTTTCCAAACTGGTGGCCTGGGGCGCGAACCGCGACGAGGCCGTGGAGCGCATGCGGCGCGCCGTGCGCGAGTACACCGTGGTGGGCATCAAGACCAATCTCGGCTTTTTCCGCCGCATTCTGGACCACCCGGATTTTATTGCCGCCAATTTCGACACCGGATTTATTGATCGCCTGGTCGCGGCGCGGCAACCGGCTGTGGCGCATCCGGAGGCCAGCCAGGGTGAGCGCCTGGCGGCCATGATCGCCGCATTTCTGCACCAGCGCGGCCAGCAGGATCGCACGGCCTCCGCCTTGCCCGCGCAACCGGCAAGCGTCTGGAAAAGCGCGGGGCGGGAAAGGCAGCTTGATCATTGGCCGCGATGATTGCGGCGCGGCCGCCGCGCCGCGCCGCAGTGCCGGCGGCTGAATCACAAGTGCAAAATGGACGCGATTAAGCTTGAGGTTAAAGTTCACGAGGGCGAGGCTTGCGAAACGCATCAACTGCTGTTGACGCCGGAAGGCCACTCCCCCACCGGCGGCTCCGTCCACGCCGCGGGCAACGGCCATGCGGTGGCCGTGGACTGGCAATTGATCGCGCCCGGCAGCTACTCCCTGCTGATTCAGGGTGAATCCTACGATGCGCGCATCTTCCCCGCTCCGGGCCAGCCCCCGGGAAACTGGCTGGTGGCGGTTCGCGGCGCCACGTTCCGGGTTGAATTAGTTGACCCGCGTGCTCGCCGCCGCGCCGCCGCCGGCAGCGACGATGAAGGTCCGCAGGAGGTGCATGCGCCCATGCCCGGCCGCATTGTGAAGGTGCTGGTGGAAGCGGAACAGCAGGTGGCCGCCGGCGAGGGTCTGCTGGTGATGGAGGCCATGAAAATGCAGAACGAAATCAAGGCTCGCCGCGCCGGCAAGGTGGAAAAAATCTACGTGGCGGAGGGTGCGGGCGTGGAAACCGGCGCGCGGCTGATCCGGCTGATTTGAACCCAATACTCTTCAGTTAAGCCCAAAGGGGACCCTGGGCAGCCGCTCTGTATCAGCCACGGCTTCAGCCGTACCGACCCCCGGCCCCCGTACGCAGGCGGCTTTAGCCGCTGACCCCACAGGGGCTAAAGCCCTCGTCCCGGGTACCTGCTTTTGCGGCCCGGCTGAAGCCGGGCCCTGATACAACGCCCGCTGGCATCGCTGCTGGTACAAGTGAACAGCACGGGTTTAAGCCTTGTTATGCTGGCCGTGCTGCCCACCGGCCATCCGTGTGTCGCCCGGCCGCGCCGGGTTACTTCATGGCTTGCGGATTCCCCGCCGCTTTCACAATGTCGGCCGCCAGGTAATTCACCACTTTGGCCTGGTCGCGCAAATCCTCAATATAGGCCGCCCGCAAAAGCTGCTGCTTCTCGTTCATCAGCGTCTGGCGAATCGTATTGGCCACCTGCGGGTCGCTCAACTGCCGCTGCCCGGCCTGTTCAATGCTGATCAGCTTGATCAGGTGATAGCCGCCGCGATCGTGCAGGATGCCGGCCACCTGTCCCGGCTTCATGGAGCTGAGCATGGCGATAATCTGCTTGTTACCCGCCAGCGACGAGGCCGGAATAAAACCCATATCGCCGCCGCCCGAAGCCGTGCGCGGGTCCTCCGAATATTCCTGCGCCATTTTGGCAAAATCCTCGCCCGCCTTCAAGTGCATGTAAATCGCCTGAATCTTGCGCTGCGCCTCGCGCTCGTTTTTGGCGTCATCGTTCATCAGGTTGCGCACCTGGGGGTCAGGCACGGGAGTCACCAGAATCTGGGCCAGATGATAGGCGGTCTCCGGTACGTTAAAGTTGGCCTTGTTCTGGTTGTAGTAGGCGGCAATCTCCTGGTCCGTCACCGTCAGGCGCGAGGAAATTTCCTTGTTCACCAGCTTCTCAATGGTCAGGCTCTGCCGGATTTCGTCGCGCAGGTCGTTAAGCGTAAGCCCCTGCGCCGTCAGCTTCTTTTGAAATTCGTCTTTGGAATATGGGCTGCGAAATTCCTCCAGCTTCTTATCCACCTCCGCCTGCGAAACGGTTACCTGCGCGTGCGAGGCGTGCTTCAGCAGAATTTGGTCGTCAATCAGCTCATTCAGAATGTTCAGCTCAAAAGTTAAAGTCTGCTCGGGACGGCTGGAGTCCTGAGCCGATGACGTCCGGTTGTGGTATATCTTCTCCACCTGATCGCGGTAGATCGGCTCGCCATTCACCCTGGCCCAAACCACGCGCCCGCTCTTGGCCTGCCGCGAACACCCCGCAGCCGCCAGCGCCATTCCCAGCGCCGCCATCTGCAGCCCCAGCCCCCATCGCTTCACTTTTTTTCTTTTTCTCATTTTTTCATCTTAGCAGCTTGCCGCAAAACGCGCGTTACAGAATGACGGCCGTGTTGATCCCCAGCCACTCCCACCCAGGCTGCCGCACGGCCATCGCTTTGCCACGCGCGAAAGTTCTGAATGGACGGAGATCCTCGGCCAGAAGAACACAGTTTTAAGTTGACAATATTAACTTATAAGTACATACTCTGGAATGTACTCCTTTTCCGCTCTTGGCCTTTGGAGACATCCGTGTCCGGTCACAACTCACGTCAGAACTTCCAGACTCCCTCGTCGTATCTTGGTGCGGCGCACTATGAGCATCCGGTTTTATGCAAGCAGAGGCCCGCGCTTCCAGCCGACGGCGGGAAAGGCGCCGACCGCAGCGATGTCGACACTGTAATTTTCTACACCAAAACGAACCCAATGTTGTTGAACACACAGGAGATAATAAAAAACGAACCGAATGATACTGAAAACAAAAGAGATATTTGCACACCAACCCAAGGTTATTGAAAATGAACAAGATGTTACGTAGACGCAGGCGCAAATTCCAGGAATGAATGCCGGCGACATCTCCGAAGTGACAGATTATAAAAGAGATACGCACAATCGCAACGAACCCAATTCGGTTAAGTGATGTGTAATCAAATGAATACGATGGTGTTTGGAGGCAGATTAGAGCGTTGTTGGAAAAGCCCTTCGGCGGTCATTCCGAGGTTGCTGCAAAAGGTCTGTCGCCGGTCATTCCGGGCGCAGCGAGGAATCTGCTTTTCTTTGCAGTTGGCAGCAAAGCAGATTCCTCGTCACCTTCGGTTCCTCAAAACGACGGCTCAGAGGTATTTATTAGCAACCTGTTGGGGCTGGCATCACGGCGCCGTCTGGGCGCCACGGGCTTTTTGCGGCGTTTGCAGCCAAGGATTAAAATTACCCATAATTATCATTTTTTTACGAAATGAACCCAATCGTGATTGAAAACACAGCACTTGCTAAAAAACGAACCCAATCGAACCCATTTAATTATTGGGCATTTCGGGAGATTTGTATCAGGGCACGGCTTGAGCCGTGCCGGATTTTGGCGGACGAAGAATCGGGCTTCAGCCCCTGGCGAAATAAGTGTGCGACTGCGGCCATGCGGCGCGGCAAGGGCAGACAGGGGCTAAAGCCCTCGTCCCGGGTACCCGCCTTTGCGGCCCGGCTGAAGCCGGGCCCTGATAAAAAGTGCCCGGAGGATCTGCAGAAATGGCCTGCGGCTGTAGCTTTAGGGCGTTGTTCGGGTGATGGAAATGCCCTGCCAGCGTGCAGGATGGCGTTATCCTTCCAAGGATTGCGCGCGCTGAAGGGGCCGATTGAAGGGGAGGGGG
>VFSW01001144.1_pt1 | contig 40004 bp, 36 predicted proteins | sample 5358111 | NCBI WGS metagenome assembly VFSW01 (sample SAMN11554181, study PRJNA540505) | mine drainage metagenome | isolation source: sediment from site ElyBrook_90M | place: USA: Ely Copper Mine, Vershire, VT | collected 2017
ACCCCGTTGGGACCGCTTTATCGCGTCCGTCGTTGCCTTAACCTGCGTTATCGGGCGTGGGCGGACGCTATAAAGCGGTCCCTACGATGGAAGATGAGCAGGAATATACCATCTTCTCTGATGTGCGTATTCCGCGCCTGCTCAACTATCCTATCGAGGTAAAAGGGGATGAGATTTTTGTGCAATTGCAGGTGCGTGAGTATCTTTCAGCGACGGGTGAGGTCGAGGCATATCGTTTTGTGGGCCTGCGTGAGGAGAAGAAAGCATGAATCCATATGATTTTGTGCCTGTCAATTGGGAGCGTAAACCTGAGCGGCACGCACCGATCTGGCATCATCTCCTGAGTGCGCCAGGGGGACAAACGCTCTATACGGGTTCACTTGATCTGGAGATCAGAACGGAAACGCCGCTGTTTATTCGCGACCCAGAGACGGATTCGCAGAATCCGCGCACTCCTGGCACGCATATTCGCAATGCAAATAACAAGTATATCATTCCTGGCAGTTCGCTCAAAGGCATGTTGCGTACAGTCGCCGAGTCGCTGGGCAATGGTTGCTTTACGCTCTTTGACGGTGAGTACAGAGATGGCAGAGCCAGGATTGACTATAAATACCAGCTTCCCAACGAGTTTAAGCGTTGTCAGCATAACACAGAACTTTGTATTACTTGCCGTATCTTCGGCATGATGCAGGCTGGTGGCGGCTATCACGGCGGGATAGATGTGTTTCAAGGTAAGGTCAATATTGGGGATGCTGTCGCGGAGGACGCTGTTCTCTACGAAAATCCAGTCTTCACTGCTGTGCTTGATGGACCCAAGCCACGCCATCGCGCCTTCTATCTGGACGAACAGGAACGCTATGTTGCAGGCAGAAAATACTACTTTCATCAACCGAAGTATGCACGCGATTACCTCAGAGATGAAGGGCGTTTAATACCGACTACACAGAGAAATGATGCCCCACGAGACCCGCTTAGAGGGGGACAGAACGAGATTAAGTATCGCAATCAGCATATATTGCCACTGGACTATGGCAATATGTTTACGGTACATATCAAATTTTCGCAGCTTGAGGCCAACGAATTTGCCTTGTTGATGATTGCCGTCGCGTTAGATAGCACGATGCGCCACAAGATCGGCTATGGCAAGCCGCTCGGTCTGGGCAGCATCAAGCTGACACCGACGCGCTTACAGTTGGTAGACTATGCCCGTCGCTACACGGATAAAGTCAACAGAGGTATTACCGTATACGAAGGTGATAAACTCACTGAGCTGATCTATAATCGTCTCGAAGCATTAGGCACAGAAGTGACCGATGCTTTTTATGACTATGATACTGGCGATGCGATCAGTGATTTGCGCTCCATCTGGGGTTGGGAGGCCAAATCAACGGTTGAGTATGCCTATCCGAGCCGCGATTGGTTTAGCGGTCATTCCAGAGCGCGAATTGAAGACACAGCGGATTTGTAAGCTCACAGTACACAGACAGAGAGAAGCGAGGAGAGCATAATGGCAAACGTCTTGATTGCAACGCTCGGCGATTATCCTGCCGTAGTGACTGGCATGTGCGCAAAGCTGCAAGAGAGCGAGAGCGGTATTACCATTGAAAAAATCATAGTGCTGCATACGAGTAGTGAAGAATCGAAAGATGGGTATGAACTGCTAACTGAAGTATGTGCTGGTCTATACGCTCTAGAGTCATATGCATTGTATGGTGAAGACGTAGCGACTAATAGGGAGTGTTATGCTTTTTTAGGTCACCTCTTTAAAGCCGTCAAAAGTTGTGAAGAAAACCATGATACAGTCTATCTCTCTCTGGCTGGTGGGCGTAAAAATATGTCGGCGTTGATGGCCCTGGCTGCACCTTTTTATGGCTGTGTGCAAGGGCTATACCATCTGATTAATCGTGATGAGAATGGGGGCCATAGTGACAGATTTACAGTTTACGATATATTGTATGATTCGCGCGAAAGCAAACGGGCAAAAATGTTTGCAACATGGAAAGGGTTGGAGCTTGTGCGCATTCCATTCGACAACTCGTTGCGCCTTGATCCACGCTATCGCCATGAAATAGAGACAATGCATGAGGCGCAGTTAGAGAAGCGGTGGGAGACGCTGGATGAAAGTGACCTGCTTGACGATCAGATTATCGTCAATCTGTTGCGTACCCCCGGTGCGGACGAGATGTTAGATGTCTATCTGACTGATGATGCAGTAAAAGAGTATAAACATTTTTGCGAACGAGAGAAAGATTTGGCAGCGGATTTTGTCCGCTGTTTTCGCTCAATGCAGTTTGCTACACACTTGGCAGATAAGAGACGCACGCACGGCAACATACAAGGAAAAATCGACGGTAAAACGCATCCATTTCACTATTACAAAAAAGGCCATACTGATGAGCGTCCTTTCTTTTGTACATGGCCTGATGACATCGCCAATTATCCTTACGCAGGCCAAGATGTTAGACAGGTGGTTATCGCGGGTCTGGCGGTACATCGTAGTGATACTAGTGCTCTTTATGAGCCGGGCGAAAAGCAGCTTATCGCTCGCAACGTCACAGCTGATGTAAAAAAACTCCAAAGCTTGGAAGATGTGCTGTATGAGGATGGTAAGAAAGAAAGTGTCATGATCGTGCAACTCGGCGAGTCACCGATGGTTGCAACACAAGCATATACACTGTTGAAAGAGATGCTACGGCGAGATATCAAAGAGGTTGTGCTTGTCTATCCTGGTCATTCAGGTCTAATTGCTCATGGGGCAAAAATGGTGCGTGACTTATTTACGAGCATGGGAGTATCTTGCGAACATAAAAAAGAGGTTCCATTGGCTGATATTGATTCTGACGAGGCGTGCCAGTTGTATCAGCGTGAGTTAGAGTCAGTCATTATGGAAGTTAAGCAGGATAACGAGCGTGAGCATGTAATTCGGGAGATTGATCTGGTGATTTCTGGTGGGCGCAAAGGCATGGCGGCGATGGCAATTTTCGCGGCCCAACGCACGGGTGTTCGTTCTGTCTATCATACGCTGATTACTAATGAAGATTTAGAAAATCGTGTTTTGTCGGATACTCAACCGAAAAAACTACAGTCAATGGACGACAGCAAGAAAAAGGAAATCCTGTTCCTGCACAAATATCAGGGCCAAATAGATAAATTTACGCTCTTTCGCGTGCCAATCGGCCCACTGGTAACACAGCGCAAGGGCGTGTAGATTCTGTTTAAAAAATGAAGTTTGGCAGAGCAGTAGGGGCGTGATTCTATCACGCCCTGGTTGGATGGTTGGATGGTTGGATGGTTGGATGTAGAGACCTTTGGGTAGTGCGTACCCTGTCATATGGCCTTCACGCGAATCTGTGCGCAACCAGGGCGTGATAGAATCACGCCCCTACATCCGCCTGGTTGGTGCGTATTGGGCATGTTGGAACGAGAAAGCGTTTACAGCGTATCTCGCTCCGCGAAGTAGTCGGCAAATTGTTCTTGCAGGAAGCGATAGGTCAGTTTCTTCTCGTTGATCTGCCAGACTTCGTAACAGTAACCGAGCAGTTTGGTCTTGTGCGAATCAATGGTTTTTATTTCGCGCTCAAGCTCGGCGGCGGCCTGTTGTGGGTTCAGGCCACGCGCGAGGAGGCGTAAGACCTTGCGCTCAACCGATGAGGCCATCTCTACAACAGCATTACAACGTTTAAATTGTTCTTTACGGGCAGCCTGATCGTGTTCCCGCTGCGTTGCTTCCAGCGTCTCCCCGTTTAGGGATTGAAACAACAGGGGCACTTCGATCAGTTGCACCCCCTGCTCTTGCTCGACGTGCATTATTGCGCCGTCGCGCACGACGCTTTTGGTCTCGTCGGGCGTGTAGATGTGCCAGATGTGATCGGTATTGCTGAAGTGTAGCTGAGCGGCGGAGATGGCAAGCGAGGCGATCATGCGCCTTCCGCCTGTGATAGAGAGATGGATGCTACGTCCCTGTTGCTTGAGGTCCTGAATCAAATAGTAGACGGTCTCGACGACGCCTTCCGCGCTCTGCCCGTCAACGATGTCTGGCAGCGGCTCGCCGTTGCGACGCAAAATATGCGAATAGAAGCGGCAGCGCAGCGATTGCCCTTGCCAGTTATAGCTATCATTGCGAAACTCAGCCTGAAGGCAGGCCAGAGAACGTTTGAGCGATTCCTGCATGGGGGCAGGATGGATAACGATGACCTCACTAATGTGTGCTCCCTGTTGCAGGAGCCGGTCAAGAGTGAAGGTGACAACCTGAGGTTGACCGCCTAACGTTGCCAATAGCGTATATGTCGGTTCAAACAAGTTGATCTCTCCTGTTCGTTTGGCACGATAACATCCTTTGGAGGAAATTGAAAGATGGCCTATTTATTTCCTGCCGTGATGATCGGTGGGCCTCCCAACGCGGGAAAATCGGTATTAACGTATAGCTTAACGCATGCCTTGCGTGAACTGAATGTCGATCATTATGTCATTCGCGCTCACCCGGACGGTGATGGCGATTGGTTTCAACAGATTGAGCCTGATCGGGTACGCGCTATTCATGTGCGCGGACGCTGGACTGACGAGTTCGTACAAGCGATCTGCGCCGCTCTGGCCCATCGCCACCTGCCGCTCCTGGTCGATGTCGGCGGACTGCCTACGGAAGAGCAGAAACGCATGTTTCTCTACTGTACGCATTCGCTGCTGCTCTTGCGCGCCGATAAGCCTGAGATTGCCAATATGTGGCGACAAATTGCCGCGCAAAATGGCTTATTGCCTCTTGCGAATCTCTATTCCGCGCTCAGCGGTGCTTCAACTATCACCACTGAGTCACCTGTGATCGAGGGTGTGCTGACTGGTCTGCAGCGTCAAACAAGGGCGAGCGGACCGCTGTTTGATCTTCTGGTCTCGCGTCTTGCTTCTCTGTTCGCCTTTGATAAACGCGAATTGCAGGAGATACATTTTCGTCTAGCTCCTGTAGAGCTAGTCATTGATCTGGATATGTTTGTGCAGCGGTGGTCGCCAGATACTCGTCGCTGGCAACCGGATATGCTTCCCCGCCTTCTGGCTGAGCTGCCATCAGACACGCCGTTGGCCATGTATGGGCGTGCGCCAAACTGGGTCTATGGCGCGTTAGTCTGCCATACGGGTCAAGAAGCATTTTATCAGTACGATGCGCGCCTGGGTTGGGTGTCACCGCCTCCTCTACATTTGGATTTGGATACAATGCGTACTGAGAATAACGAGATGCGTATCTACGCTCTACGACAAGTATTGCCCGATGTAACCCCGCAAGAAGAAGTTACAACTATTAAAATAGATCTTTTATCCAAGTACATTGACTATAGTCAGGCTGATGCTCTACATTTTCCGCCTGTCCCATCTACGTATGGGCTGGTTCTGAGTGGGGCTGTTCCGCACTGGCTTGTGACTGCGTTAGTGCGGGCTTATATCGGTACTGGTGTTCCCTGGATTGCCTGCTACCAACCGCAATTGCAGGGAGCAACTGTTGTTGTCTCTCATACAACTGCATATGCTATTGGCGATGTTATTGCGCTACCGACATCCTGAGTAGCGCTTCCCCGATTGTATCACATATACAGGTATCTATCAGTTTTTCGCTCGTGTATAGGTGGAATATCCTAAGGCGATATGCGTCGTTTGTGATGAACACGAGACGTACTATTTGAGAAAGCAGGTATTTGACAATGGAGATGCCCTTCCCGTCTACTGCCCCCACAAAATTCTATGCTTTTTTATTGAAATTGCGTCCACTGCGTCAAGGAACATTGATGCCCTTTTCGGGCGAATTGATCCACGGGGCATGGCTCAACTGGCTGAAAAACGCCGCTCCTGATGTGGCAACGTGGCTGCACGATGGCAATCGACGCCGCTTTTTTACTTGCTCTAACTTGCAATGGCCGCTACCACCGCAGCGTCTGCTTGAGGTTCAGCGCGCTAACACGCATATGCCGCTCGATCCTGAAAAGACCTATACCGTGCGCGTGACATTACTCTTGAGTGAACTCTTCCCGCTTTTTCAAGATGCGTTGCTGCGTTTTAACCCTGAGGTGGGTGAGAGCGGACGCCCGCCATTTATGCAGATTGGCAAGCAGCTTTTTATGTTAGAAGAGGTGCAGATTGTCCAGAATGACACAACTGGGTGGACAGGTTTTACTACGCTGGCTGCTTTGTTAGAAAAAGTAAAAACAACTAGACTGATGAAAAATCACTCGTTGACACTGGAATTTGCTTCGCTGACAACGTTTAATCGCAATGCAACCAAAGAGTATGACTATGGTAACCATTATGCGCGCATGCCGTTGCCATTGTATGTTTTTCCTAATCTGGTGCGACGCTGGCAGGATATTGCTCCGGTGGAAATACAAAATTATATACAATTAGAGCGTATTGAGGAATATGCGTCGAATGATGGTATTATCATGAGTGATTATGATCTTAAAACGCATCAAATGCATTTTACGACGCATATGCAACCGGGCTTTATTGGCAAATGCACCTATCAACTGCGTGGCTCTGACGAAGCAGTGACGTTAGAAAGGCCGTTGACGTTGCGTCAACAAATAGTACTACTGAGTCATCTGGCATTTTATTGTGGGGTGGGGTATAAAACGTCGATGGGCATGGGCCAGACCCGTCTTTTGGCGTGATTGGCTCTGCAATACGCAGCTTTTGTACTTGCCAGTCGTCCGATTCCCCTGTATAGTAGAGTAGATATGATACTGATTGAGAGGACGGATAGGGACATGGGCGACTATTATTGTACACGTCTCTGGCAGGTGAAAACGGGAATGGCGGCGGCTGAAGTAGAGGAGTTGGCAGGCTCAGGTATTGTAGAGATGCAACGCTGGATACCGGGTGTCAAACGTCTATCATTGTTGCGTCTGGTTGGCGAGCCACAACGTTATTTGATGGTTTTGAACTTTGCCAGTTATGAGTCATACGCCTACTGGCGACAGGTGGAGGAAGAAGCACCCGATTACTGGGAGCGTTTTGCGGCTGTTTTGATGCAGTGGGGCCAGTTGTGTGATCTCGTTGAAGAGTACACCGGTGAGCAGATTTTGGATGTCGGACTCGACCGTGAGCTACGCGTATAGCTCCTAGCTATTATGCCTATAACCTGCTATAGTGTAGCAAACTGAGAGAAATCTCTTTCATCGTGTGTCTCTTCTTTTGTATTCCTAAGAACGCAGTCGCGTTTGACGTTGCACTGGCGGAGGGAATACAAAAGCAAAATATTTTGCATACCGGGGACATAGTATGAGTCAAAACTATGGTGTACTGCGGGTTGTACGTGTACGCCCGCCCGCGAATGCGAAGGCAGACCTTCAAAACCGCTACCCCACTGGTTGGTTACCTGAAGAACGTCTGGTCCATCTTTTAGTGAGACGCGAAACTACCATTGGGCGCGCCTTAAATAATGATATTATTTTGATGGACCCTAGCGTCTCACGTGAGCATGCGCGCTTGGTATTGGATGAGCAGGGCTGGCACGTGATCAACCTGACGATGCAGAACATCGTGCGTGTGAATGGACGCGGGGTTGCTAGTGGCGAAAATGTGTTGATGCAACCGCAGGATGTACTGGTCCTGGGTAGTACAATGCTACAATTGATTGCTCCACAAACCTCTGTAAATGGCTTAATAGTTCCACCCATTGGGGATGCGCCAAAGGTGCGCACAGCTCCAGAAAGTGTTAAGCCCGCGATATTGCCACAAACACCTCCCCTGCCATTACCTGCCGTTGAGTGGGGTCGTCCTCCTGGACAGAGTCAGAATGGACGCACTGGTAGTAGTGGTGGGCCACAACCCGTGCAGTCTGGGCAAGCATACACGCCAGTATCGGCTGCTATGCAGGGTTCGTCACGCGGTTTACTGTCTTTGCCTGTGCAACCGGAGCCAGAGATGGTGGCGCAACCTTGGAATGAAGAGGAGGAGGAAAACGTGCTGGGAGCTGGCGTGACCATGCAGTTTGCTTTGCCGCAGCGGATGGGCGTGAAGACGCGCTGGCTGATCGCCGGTGTAGGTATTTCTATTCTGCTGATTAGCGCGATCATCACCATTGTCTTAAACAGCTTGATTGCCATTTCCGCGTTTACGCAAAATGGCCCGGCCAGTATCCTGGATGCCTTGACGATCCCATTGATTCCCGCGCTAGGTATTAATCTGCTTGTCAATTTTATTGACCGTTTTGAGCGCGAACCCTGGTTTTTGCGGGCGGCCGCATTTCTTTGGGGGGCGATCATCGCCATTCCGCCCGCCCTCTTTGTTGAGCAGAACGTGGATTTGATGATTCAAAATGTGCTGGGACCAGATGCCAGCAACCTTGTGCGTTCGGCATTGCAAGGACTGAATGCAGGCGTGACCGAGGAGACAATTAAGGGTTTAGGCCTTCTCTTGCTCTTTGTGGTTTTGCGCGACGAGTTTGATAATGTGACCGATGGCATCGTCTATGGGGCATTGATCGGTGGTGGCTTTGCGATGGTCGAAAACTTCGTGTATTTTGCCCAGAACTCGAAGAATTATCTGCTGCTGCTGATTGTGGGGCGGATTGTCTTAGGTTGGCTCTGTCACTCGACGTTTACGGTCTGTTTTGGGGCAGCACTGGGCTATATCAGGCATACCAACGTGCGTTGGCGGCATATCATCATTCCGCTCCTCGGCTATCTGGCTGCGGTAGGGTTGCACAGCATTTTCGATTTTATTGATTTTTTTGCCAGTGCAACAGCTCTAGCGGCTCCTAATAATCCCAGCGTGGCACTTTTTTCATTGATTGCCATCATCGGTGACTACATTCCCCCCTTTATTGCGCAAGTGATCCTGCTCTATATTTTGATCAAATCGCTGGCCCATGAAGCAGCGGTCATTCGCGAATTTCTGGCCGCTGAAGTTAGCAAGGGCATTGTGCGTGTGGATGAGTATGCCTTGTTACAAAACTCGTTTCAGCGCACAAGGCAAGAACGTTCGGTTTTGTGGCGTTCTGGTATTAAACAATGGTTGCGTGTCAAAGCTTTGTATCAAACCGAGATTGGCCTGGCATTTCGTAAATGGCATGTGAGCATGGGCGATAAGCCAAAGTTGGGCTATCGTCAACCAGAGGATGCCTATCGCCAACGGATCAAACGTTTGCGTCAAGAAATCGCTACCGCAGGAATACAGGGCATGCGCCAACAGTAGCTGCAAAAACTGTGTGATGCAATAGAGGATCGATGATCTATTGTATCACACGATGTGATGTGATGTGATGTGATGTGATGTGGGTATCTCCGTATGTTGTGATACGTTTGTGATGGTGTCATCTTTGCATTGAGATGCGATTGTGAGCGAGGAGAGGTACGCTTAGGTAGAGTAAGATATTTAAGTGTGTTTTAATCTTTTTGAGTATTTTGTAGTGCGTTCACAGTGTTGATCATAGGCAATAAAGGGGTGGCATATGTCAGAAAACGCATTATTCACGCGCTTTCAGCAACGGCTAACGACGCTTGGTGGTGAATGCCACTATGCACACAACCTTGATGAGGCGGCACATATTATTGCCGATCATCCAGCACTGGCACAGCACCAACTGGTTACGCCACCCGGGTTTTCAGAGTACCAACCCTGGGGTGCAATTCTAGAACCATTGTTTAGCATGGGTGTGCGCATGCGCGTTGCGGGTAGTGTTGCGGCTATTGCTGATGCGGCAGCGGGTCTTTCGCAAGCGGTGTTGGCTGTCGCAGAGACCGGTTCGGTAATGATCGCGGAAAATTCACTAGAGGCAAGAAGCGTGAGTATGCTTGTCTTGACGCATTTTGTGTTAGTGAGTGAGCATGATTTGGTCGCGATGTTAGATGATGTTGGTGAGCGGTTGCAGCAATTAACTAAAGCGGGTCCAGAGCAGCGTCACTATATTTCGCTTATCACGGGTCCGAGCCGTACTTCAGATATTGAACGTGTTTTGACTATCGGTGTGCAGGGACCGAGGGCGTTGTGTGTGATTATTGTAGGGGTGTGAGCAAGCACGCCTCACCCTCATAACCAGCTTTGTTTAATGTAGGCATACCATTGAAAATCATCGATGATAGGGGGCGCGGCCATGCTTGACGAGAAGCCTTCTGTACAGTTATCAACGCATCAGACTGCATTACCCACAATAGCGCATGAAGAGAAGCCATTTGCGGCACGCTATACACAGGCATTGGCAGATCAGAACTTACATGGTGCATTGGCGCGCTTCGCTCCTGCATGGCGTGCTTCGCGTGCGGCAGCCTTTGATGTGGAAGAACACGATTATGGGAGCGCGTATAGTTTTTCTGCCTTGCGTGCGCGTTTGCATGAGGCCAAGGATAGCGCGATTGCGCACCAGGAGGAACTGGTCGCGCAATTTAAGGAGCAAGCGAAGGCGGCTGGGGCCATTATTTTTGAGGCGCGCACAGCAGAAGAGGCAAACGAATATATTTATTACCTCTGTTGCAGCAAAGAGATTGATCTGGTGGTCAAATCGAAAACGATGGTCAGCGAAGAGACCGAACTCAATGCCTATCTAGAGGCGCGTGGCATCAAGGCAGTAGAGACGGACCTGGGTGAGTGGGTGGCGCAACTCGATCACGAGCGGCCTTCACATATGGTGATGCCAATTATTCATAAGACGCGGCAACAGGTGGGGGCGATTCTCAGCGAAGCGATTGGACGCGAAATCTCACGCGAGGATATTGGTGAGCAGGTTGCGGTTATTCGCACGGCGCACCGCGAAGCCTTTATGACAGCGGGCATGGGTGTGAGCGGAGCGAATATCTTGATTGCCGAGAGTGGAACTGTTGTCATCGTGACAAATGAAGGCAACGGGCGCATGGTCACATCGTTACCGCCTGTGCATGTGGTGATGGTCGGCTATGATAAACTGCTTGCCACTTTTGCTGAGGCGATGACCCAACTTCGTCTATTAGCGCGCAGTGCGACCGCGCAGCCAATTACCAGCTATACCACCTTTATGACGGGTCCCTCGGTTCCTGGTCACGAGATGCATATCGTGCTAGTAGATAATGGACGCAGCGAGATGCGCGCAGACCCACGTTTCAAAGAGGCTTTGCGCTGTATTCGCTGTGCCGCCTGTGCCAATATCTGCCCGGCCTATCAGCAGGTGGGTGGGCATGCTTTTGGGTATATCTATAGCGGTGCGATTGGGCTGGTTGTCACGCCCTTTCATCATGGCCTGGATGCAGCGGCAGGCCCACAAAGCCTGTGTGTTAGCTGTAATGCTTGTGAAACAGTCTGTCCAGTCGAGATTCCGCTGGCGAACCTGATTCTGGATGTGCGCAGCCGCGTGACACAGAAAAAAGGTCTGCCCTGGATGAAAAAAGTGGTTTTTGGGGCGATGGCGCGTCCGTTGGTGTTTGACGCGGCGGCAAGGTTTGCTAGCATCGGACAATGGCCCTTGACACGCGGTGGAAGTCTGATTCGCACGCGCAATTTTGGTTTGCTGGCGCATTTGCCCGTGATGCGTGATCTGGCAACGTTGGCAAGCTGGCGCAGCCTCCCGAGTTTTGCGACGAAACCGCTGCGGGACCGCGTGAAGCATCGGCCTATATCTACGCGACCAACAATCATGACCGTGTGCTATTTTGCGGGTTGTATCACTGATCGCATGTATCCAGAGATGGGAGAGGCCATTATCACGGTAATGGAGCGTAGTGGGGTGCAAGTTGTCTATCCGCAAGAGCAAAACTGCTGTGGCCTGATTGCGCTCAACTCTGGCGACCGCGAGAATGGGGCAACGATGGCGCATCAGACAATCGCGATGCTTGAGAAGACCTTGCGGACAAGCGGAGCGCAATACATTGTCAGTGGCACGACCAGTTGCGTTGTTGCGATAGTGCAGGATTACCTCAAGCTGTTTGAGGAGCGGCACGAGACAGAATGGCTCAGGCGCACGCAAAGCTTAGCCGCGAAGATTATGGACTTTGCGAGCTTCTTGGTCACTGTGTTGTTGCCGCGTAGTGTCAAGTTGCCTGTGCGCAAAAACGGTCAGCGTGAGACGGTGACATACCATGACTCGTGCCAGTCGTGCAATAATCTGGGTTTGCATGATGAAGCGCGACGTATCATCACAGATATGTTAGGTTTGGAACTGCGCGAGATGCCCGACTCAAATGTCTGTTGTGGTTTTGGCGGTTCTGTCTCAATCGAGCGGCCTGATCTCTCGCAGCGTATTTTAAAGAATAAGCTGGACAACGCTGAAAGTACTAGAGCGGACGTGATCGTGGGTGATAACCCAGGTTGTTTGATGCATATACGTGGTGGAGCGGATGCCAGTCGCCGCCCTCAGCGTGTGCTGCATCTGGCGCAGTTGATCGTGGAACATCTGGAGTGATTTGGGCCTGTCTAAAAAGTGAGGGCGGAAACACAAGCATGCCAAAGCAACCCACCGATTTTCAATGCTATAAAAATGTGGGCAACAGCAAGAGCGTCTAAGCAAGTGTGCCTGCTTAGCGGGGCGCAATTGAACGCTGGGATTCTTGCATATGATGGGCCATTTTTTCATGTGGGTCTGTGCTATGGCTATGCGGATCGGTATGAATAATGGCATCTGAGAGGCCCTTAATAGCATGAAACAGGCGATGACGGACCTCTTCAGCGATATCGTGCGCCTGTGCCAAGGTCATTGTAGCTTCGACCTCAATGTTGAGCGAGACATGCAGTGTATGACCAACCCAACGGGCACGAATATCGTTGACCTCTTCAACCGCAGGAACGCCGCTGGCCAGTTCATAGATTGAGGGCACAATGTGTGGGTCAACGGCATCGAGCAGGCGTTGCAGCACGCTTTTTGCAGTAGAGTAAACAACGGTCATAATAACAATGGTGATGACGAGGCCCGCAATAGGGTCTGCGATGCGTGCGCCCAGCGCGACACCAATTAAGCCAACGAGTGCTGCGAGTGAGGTTAAGCCATCAATGCGTGAGTGCTGCCCATCGGCAATCAGTGGCACACTATTAATGCGTTTGCCCACCGAGATTTTGTATTGTGCCAGAGCCTCGTTGCCAATAATACCAACAACTGCCGCTACCATACTCAAATAAATTTGCGTTGGTGTTGTGCCACTGGTCAGCTTGATAATCGACTCGACGGCACTGGCAGCCGCGCTGGCAATGATGACCAGCACGATAAAGATGCCAGCCAGGTCTTCGGAGCGATAATAGCCATACGTGTAGCGTTGGTTGGCGGCGCGTGTGGAAAGACTAAAGGCAATCCAGAGCGCGACCGTTGTCAACACATCTCCGCTATTGTGTAAAGCATCGGCGAAGAGACCCGCGCTTCCCCCAATCATTGCGATAATAAACTGGATAATCGAGACGAATAACATGCCCGCTGTCGAAATTTGTACGGCGCGTAGGCCGATCTTATTGTTGTATAACTCAGCATTGACCTGTCCATGCTCATGCCCATGTCCGCCATGTTCATGACCGCCGTGATCGTCGTGGTCGTCGTGACCATGATGGTCGTCGTGGTCATTGTGGTCGTCGTGGGCATGAGCGTGATCGTCGTGGTCATTGTGGTCGTGCCGGTGGTTCTGCATTGCGTTTGCGCCTTCCTCGCTCGTTGAACGACAAATTAAGTAGTGCTTTCTCTATTATACGGAATTTTGTTTGTCAATGGGATCTATTCATACGTCAAAAAAAGCCAGCTAGGCCATATCCTTTGTGCTATAGGCGATTGTGACGTAAAATGGGCGTAGATCGAGGAATTGAAGAGGTGTTCTGCCTATTTTTTTGTTTGCTACAACTTTGAGCATAGCTCGTTCGTCTAAACTGATAGAAATCGTCTTTTTATGATTGAAATGGCACATGGAACAATTTGTTGATTACTATGCCGTATTAGGCATTGATGCGGATGCATCGCATGAGATAATTAAAAGCGCGTTCAAGAAACTGGCATTGAAATATCATCCAGATGTGTACAAGGGTGATGATGCAGCGGAACGTATGCGTGTGCTGTTGAAAGCCTACCAGACGTTGAATGATGTGGAACAGCGCAAGAGCTACGACAAGCAGCGGGCAGAGCATGTGCTAGATGGGCATCATGGGCAGTCGCAGCAGTCACCGCAGTCATCTGCCCAAACGCAGCGACAGAGCACGCGTCCGCCAGCGGCTGCCCGGCGCGACCGTAGTCGCCACTACGCTTTTTCCGATATTCGCGATGGTATTCCCGTGGGAGTTGATCTTGTGGACGTGCAGTATACGCTCACTCCACTTGAAAGTGAAACGTTGCGTCACCGGGGTTTGTTGCGTGGAGTGCTGGCGAAAACTGCTGAGGGAGAATATTACTGTCATCGTTGTCGCCATCACTGGACGCCAACCCCAGCGCGTGGGCGTGGCATGAGTGAAAAGCTGAGCTTGCCGCATGTCTGCCCCAAATGCCAAGCGGCTGACTGGAGCGAGTATCTGCTCTTGCGTTGCATCCATTGCTGTGCGATATTTGAAAGTGAGCAGATTCGCTACAAAATTGGATCGTACTCCTATGGTAACAATTTAGCCAGCGAACTCTGCCCGCCTTATGAATTGTTTCCGCTCTGTCCCTACTGTGGAACCGCCCATTGGTGTCCGACGGAAGAGAGCCGCGTGGAGGAATTGCGCGTACAAGTGGCCCGTCGTGCGGCTTCGCGGCGTATGCTGATGATGAGTTTGTTGGTGGTGGCTCTCGTGGTGTGTGGTGTGGTGGCTCTCAGCGTTTGGCATTAAGATCGCTGTCCTATGTGGGAGTATCCTAAAAAAGCAGCAAGGCCACGCTGCCTCGGATGAGACAGGGAGCCTCGTGGCCTTATGCTGCTTTAGGGTTTTTCAGTTGTTTGCGTTGCTCACCTTTGTAACGCTGCCGGTCGAGCCATTGAAGATCACTGTAACCTTGACGGCCTGGTTGGCTGGGATGGACTGTGCGTTATTATTGAAGTCACCCAGGTCTGCACCGCTACCGATCTGGAAGCTGAAGGTCTGGTTGCCAACGGTAAAGTGGATCATATTGTCGGAACCAAGTGCGCTGTTCGTGACGCCCTGATACTCAACGGTGGTCTGTGTGGCCAGGTCGCCGCTATCTGGAATGCCAAGCTTTGCAGCCATAAAGGAGCCATCAGTATTTGTATTGGCCGTGACCTTCAATATCTGGCCTGCTGTTGGCTGTGTGCCATTCATGTCGGTGAGGTCGGTTTGCCCATTGACGATGTTCATCGAGAGGTTCTGACCATTGGGCAAGGCGACGACGAGTGTGTTGCCATTGACGCTCTGCACTTTGCCAACGAATTTGATATCGCCTTGCTGCACCTGTCCATTGCTCTCAGGCGTACTCATCCCCGGTGTGCCGCTCTGGTCTTCCTGTGGGTTTGTGCCTGAATTGATTGTGTACGAACTACCATTTTGGGTGACCTGGACGCTATAGACCTTGCCAAGCTGTGACTGGATAGCGGTAATCTGCTGGTCGCTCAGACCGCTGACGGTGAACTGTTGCCCATTGACATTCAATGTGACGCTGTGATTTGTTGCATTGACTGCTTGTATCGAGCCAGTGATGGTAATGCTACCACTCCCTGTGCTTGTGCCTGCAACCCCTGCGCATGCCGAGAATAAAACCATAACAAAGAGACTGGCAAGACAGACAAGACCGATTTTGATACGCTGCATAAGAGATTTTTTCATTGTTCTGCTCCTTTTTATGTAATACCTGTGATACCTGTTCTCGAAACTTTTTGAGAACGTGCGTTTCTTGTTATTGCTAAGTGTACATGACCTGTACTGCGAAGACTATGTGCTAAGGCACTCTTTACCTGTGATGTGCTTCACTCGTTTGACGCAAGCTGGTTTCAGACAGATTTTGGAGAGAATGCTTTTCAATTTGAGTAACTGTGATATAATATTGAACAGATTGTAACGCTAAGGTATAGGGAACGCATTGATAAAAGCGACACTGCGTCAGAATTGCAACAAAACCAGATTGGAAAAATTCGGGCAAACAGCGTTTAACTGATAAAGAAAAGATACTTACGAATGTCGTATTGAAAGAGCATCTATGGAAACGAAACGTTGCCCCTATTGTCATAAATTGGTCCGTGCGGATGCTTCAACGTGTAGCCGTTGCGGGCATACATTTGTGTCGAGTAAGCCAATAGTGCAGCTCTCGGATGTGTCTACGCCCTCGGTTCCGCCCGCATCGCCGCATCGTGCTGGGCACTACTCTGGTCTCCACCCAGAGGACCAGCCTTACCAATCAAGTATGATTGCGATACAACATCCGCCTACTCCTGAGCAAGATGGACGGCGTCCATTGCGTGGCGAGCCGCAACAGATTGTTTTACCCGCACCCGCACCTGCTCCGCATACGCCTTTGCCGGTCCACGCATTAGATGAGCTACCCCCTCCCGAAACTGCTCGTGTGCAGGCACAAGCGGTGCCCATCCTGTTTGACGCGCCTGTTGTTCCTGCAACCCCTGCACCGCTTTATGTTGGCTCGGCTCGACCATCGCGGCCAACATCCTCCTTGCTCTTTTCGCGACGTGCCATTCCTGTTTTGCTGGCTCTCTCCGCTGTCTTCTTTTTGCTGGCCAGTGGTATTCTGGGGTTTATCTTTATTAAAAAGCAGACAGCCGTAGCTGTAACTACGCTGGTAGCAACGCCTAATACTTTGCGTGTGGGTGATACTTTCGCGCTAAGCGGCAATGGTTTTGGCGCAAACAGCGATATCAGTTTTACTTATGATGCTGATAAAATCATTGTAGATGGCAGTGGGCAGCATGCCTTAGGGGCACGAACTGATGCGCAAGGAACATTTAGCGTCAAGATTTCCGTGCCGAGTACGTGGATCACAGGCGATCACTCTGTGCATGCTACCGACACGGCAGACAAACTGAGCGTTTCGACACATGTGACGGTCCAGCAGGCTCCCAGCGCACCACCACATCTGCAATTATCGGTAGCACAACTTGACCTGGGCAGCAGTGAATATCAAGGCAGCATCACGCTCAATAATACTGGGGGCGGACAGGTTATCTGGCAAGCCAGCAGCGATGCGAGCTGGCTGACGGCAACCCCGACCAACGGTACGTTTAATGGGCGTGCGCTGGTGACGATTACTGTCAATCGCAGTGGACTGACCCCGCAGAACTATGGCTCCCACCTGATGTTTAAGGCACAGGGAAGCACGGATACGCTGATACTGACTGTGGTAATGACCGTCAAGCCTACTCCGGCAACGCTGAATATCTCAACATCGGCCCTTTCGTTCTCAAGTATTGTGGGACAGAGTGCGGGTAGCCAGACCATTACAGTGCAAAATAGCGGGGGAACTGCATTGAACTGGAGCAGTGTGGTTACGACAGGTGATGGTTCGGCATGGCTCGCGGTGACGCCTGCTTCCGGTCGGCTTGCTCCCAATACGAGTGCGATTCTTGTCGTGGATGCGCAGACGCAGCAATTAGCGGTAGGCCAGTACAGCGCGACGATCACCTTTGCAGGTGGTGTCGGTGCGCAAATCGTGGTTTCGTTGAATGTGTTTGCGCCCGGCAATCTGACGATTTCGTCGGCACTACAAAGCTTTTCGGTGACGCAGGGGCAAAATCCTGCTAGTACCACGCTGATGCTCCAAAATAGTGGAGGTCTTCCGATAAATTGGACAGCAAGTGCCAACCAGGCGAACTGGCTGAGCGTTTCACCGGCCAGTGGCACTTTACAGGCGAGCGAACAGATCAATATCAGCGTCAATGTGAAGGCCAATGGCTTAAAGACGGGTACTTATCAAGGGATGCTAACCTTTGGCTTTGGGAGCAGCATAAAACAGGTCACTGTGTCTCTCACGATCATGCCGCCGCCGCAGCCAATCATCGCTGTTCAGACTAGCGCACTGACCTTTACAACCTATATGGGCCAGAACCCTGCACCTCAAACCCTTACCTTTAGCAATACGGGCAACGCGCCGCTCCACTGGGTGGCAACAGAGGATGGCAATGGAGCAACCTTTGCCCCACTGAGCCTCAATGCGGGCACGCTAGCTGCCGGTACAAGTGCCACGTTGACCGTGACGCCAAATGTTGTTACGGCTGTCCCAGGCGCATTGGTGACCACCATTACATTGGCCGATAGCGACACTGGCACAACGGTTATTAGCCAAAAAATTCCAATCACAGTCAATATTCTTAATCAGGCCAATATCACTCTGTCTAGCAATAACCTGACGATCAACAATACGGCAACGACGCCACACACCTCGACGGTGTTACAGATCAGTAATACTGGCTCAGTGACGCTCAACTGGACAGCGGCTCCGCTGCCATCAGCCCCCTGGCTCTCTGTTGATGTAACCAGCGGTTCCGTTGCGCCTGGGAATAATGCAGTCGTGAATGTGCAGTGTGATAGCTCGCAATTAACGCCTGGTACATATACGGCTATCTTAACGATCAGTGACAGTGATGCTAACACGCCCGTACAGTCGCAAAACGTGCAGATCACCTTGACCGTTGTGTAGGGATGTACGTTGACGCTCTTTCCCTTCTATGCTATAGTCTGAAAAAGCAGAAGGCGTAGTCTTGTTTGTAGACGAGTTTTTTGTCATTCTTAAGATGCGAGCTACGCTGAACGGGCATTATTAAAGAATCACTCTGGAGGAATAGAGCGTGCCAAAAATTACATTTGTTCGTGAGAATGTGCAGGTAGATGTGCCTGAGGGCGATGGCATTCGTTATCCTGCGTTGGAGCATGATGTGCCAGTCTATTGCGGTGTCAAAAATGTAGTGAACTGTCACGGCAATGGCTTGTGTGGGTTTGACCGCGTGGCTGTCTCACCCGCTGTTAACACGAATCCGCTGACGTTTATGGAGAAGTTTTGGTTGCGTGGAGATCTTAAGAAGAATGCTAGCATGCGCTTGTCGTGTCAGGTGCAGGTTTTTGGCGATGTCACAGTTGATACGCAGTGCAAGTAGCATAGTATATTTGGGCAGATAAAGCATGACACTCACAACTAGCATGCCAGTTGTGAGTGTCATGTATGTCCAGTTTCAAATGCGCTGTGACTGTACGATAAGCTTATCTCACCACAAAATAGAGACGTTGCGCTAGTTGATCGTTCCAGTAGAGTTCTACCATTCCTTCGGCGGCTTGTGAATATTGCATTTTAGCGCGTCCGTTGTAGACACCGCCATTGGCAGGAATCGGTTGACTCTGCTCCTGGTTGAAGAGATTGCCATTCGTATACCACTTCACTGTGACCGTTCCCGTTGTTTTAGGACTTTGCACACTGTAGATGACATAGAAAACCTGTTTGATGGGAATGACGGTATCAGGCTGGAGCGCAAAAAACGGGTTTTTGGGGTCCACGTGGTAGGTGACAATGCCAGATGGAATTATGCTATAGGCTGGCCCCATATCGACACGAGCGGGCGCGTCTGGCAATGCCGCTGTGGGATTGAGATGTATACTCGGTGGGGGCATCCCACCAATCATCTGACGTAGATAGTCGATTTTTCCGCTCGCTTGGGCATAGTAAATTGCGCCACTGATGAGCAGGCCCAGGACGATTACAAAACTGAGAAAGCCGCTGATAATGCGATAGCGGGGGATAATTGGACGTGGTTTGGTATACATGGGCGGCACATAGATGACAGCGGCCTCATCGTGTGCGTGTGGTGGCGCGTTCTGGGTGATGGTAGCATCGGTAAATGTCGATGGCATCTGGTCGGTGGATGGGAAGGGGACCATCTGCATATTCGTTCCAGATTGTGCGAAATCCATCTGCTGCATAGGATAGCCATTATACCCGTTGTTTCCCTGATAGGGAACAGGCAACATGGCAACGGAAGATGGCTGGGCCTGGTTATCTGGGCCTGGTAGTGGACCACTTTGTGGAAGCTGCTGAGGCCATGCCGCCGGAATTACACTCTGGTTGCCGATAGGCGGGCCACCCGCCAGGGGCGATGGCGCACCACAGTATATGCAGGGAGTCGTCGTATATTCACGTGTTCTATTGCAGTATGGACAAAGCATGTTCGTGTGCCTACCTTATGATTTTGTGGTTCTCTCGACAGAACGCCTTATAAATAGTATTCTCTCTTGTTTCACAATAGCATTGAGAGACAAGAGAATCAAGGAATGGCCCATTGCTTAGGGTAAACGGGCTATCCGATGGTGATGTTTCTATGCTAAAATAAACCTGTCCATACTCTTATTCTGACGGATAGTCAGACATGGTGATATGCTTGGCTCCGATCTCTAACTCTTTATAGGATTACGGGTCAGATGATACCATTGAAAAACAGAAAAGCTCTTCTCTGGTCGCGTTAGTATGGATATGAAGTGTGAAAACGATGTCAGAAACACAAGCGCAATGGTATAATCGACAAGCTATTGAACGGCTTGCGCAGCATATCCCTTTTGAGTGTGATGTCGCGAGTAAAGCTGAGCAGATTGAGATGCTGCGCGGTCTGGTCATTCGGCATGGACGTAACATTGACCCTGAACTTTTCGGCTTTGAGGCTCGCAGCGAACTCATCCGCCTCGGTCTGTGGAGTCGGATTGGCCCTAATACAAGCCAAGCATAACGCGCTTCCTTTTAGGCATGCTGCATAATCTGCCAACTTTCCCTGGCAATCTCCCAATCCTCTTCGGTATGCACGACAAGCACACGCACTGCTGACGTGGGTGTGCTGATCTCCTGATCGACGGGAGAGTCTGCATTCTTCTCTTCATCGAGTTCCAGCTTGAGAAAGCCAAAGGCTGCACAGGTTGCTGCGCGTATGCTTGCTGCATTCTCACCTACACCGCCAGTGAAGGTGAGCACATCGATTCCGCCAAGTGCAGCAACCATCGCGCCAATGAATGTTTGCAGGCGATAGATATACATATCGAGAGCTAGTTGGGCGCGTGCATTCCCCGCCTGACTGGCCTGTAAAATAGTGCGCATATCCTGGGTGAGGCCAGAGATGCCTAACAAGCCCGACTCTTTATTGAGCAAATGCTCAAGTTCGTCGGCACTCACTCCCTGCTCACGCTGAAGGTAGACCAAGATGCTCGGATCGACCGTGCCAGAGCGTGTGCCCATCATCAAGCCTTCGAGTGGTGTAAAGCCCATTGTTGTGTCGATGCTAATGCCATCGCGAATTGCAGCCAGCGAACAACCATTGCCCAAGTGGCAATTCACGATGCGCAATTCATGCAACTCGCGTTCCACAAGCTGAGCGCTGCGCTTTGCGCAGTATTGGTGACTGATACCATGAAAGCCATAGCGGCGAATGTCATGCTCATACCAGCTATATGGTCCTGGATAGATGGCAGTCTTGAGCGGTATCTGGCTATGAAAAGCGGTATCGAAAACAGCAAATTGGGGCATGTTTGGGAGTATGCGTTCTAGCGTCTCGATGCCTTCAAGATTGAGAGGATTATGCAACGGGGCGAAAGGACGCAGTTGGCGAATGGTATCTTTGACTTCTGCGGTAATTAACATACTCGTTTGATAGTGTGGTCCGCCATGGACGACGCGATGGCCCGCCGCAGTGATAGTAGAGAGTTGGTCAATGACCTGTGTGGGACCGCTCCAGAGCGTTTGGAGTGTTTCCTCTAGTACGTTTGCGCGTGAGGCGGCAGTGATTGTCTGTTGGAGTTGTTGCCCGTGGGCAGTGCGTATCTTGAGTTGAGCAGTGCCTTTCTCGGCCATCCACTCGGTGTCTGCTTGCCAGAGCGGTTCAGGGGCCGTCGTGGGCAGTGCCTCATCGATGGTATAGAGGCGGCTTTTCTGGCTGCTAGAGCCTGCATTGAGGACAAGAATATGCATATACGCTCTCCTATATCTATGGTGGCAAGATTTTTTAGAGAACTTGAGAATGGGGAGCATCGGCGTGATGCTCCATGCCCATCGTATCACCTCTGCTGGGGATTGTCACTCATTAGTGTATCTCAACTCTGAAGTAGTGACTTTACCTGCTTTTATAGAGAGCCTTTTAGCCCTTGGTTCGTGGCACGTGGGCATTTTATCTGCTGCCTTCAGGTGTTACAATGTCAGCGGAAACGCAAACTTTTCGAGGAATGAAATAACAAAGGAAATAAACTGATATGAGTGAACGGATTGGTTTTATTGGTTTAGGGCATATGGGCAGTGCAATGGCGGGCAGTCTGCTCAAAGCTGGCTATAGCATGATTGCCTATAATAGGACAGCAGCAAAGATTGAGCCATTGCTGGCGCAAGGAGCATCGCAGGCAAGCCAACCGGCTGAAGTGGTCACGCCAGGAGGAATCGTCATCACAATGGTTGCACACGATAGGGCGTTGGAAACGATTGTCGCTGCCGATGGTTTTCTAGAGAAATTAGGTCAGAATGGTGTGCATCTCTCGATGAGTACTGTTTCGCCGGCAACTGCGCGTGCCATGAGTGAACTCCATGCTAAACATGGTAGTACCTACGTTGCCGCGCCAGTTTTTGGGAGACCTGATGCCGCTGCTCTGCAAAAGCTGGTCGTCTGCGTCGCGGGAGCATCTGCGGCAAAAGAGCGGGTGCAACCAATTTTACGCGCTTTGGGTCAGACCGTTTTTGATTTTGGCGAAGAGGCGGCGATGGCAAATGTCGTGAAGGTGTGCGGCAATTTTATGATTGCTGCTGCGATGGAAGCAATGGCGGAAGCGATGACGCTGGTGGAGAAAAATCAGATTGATCGCAGTGCATTTATTGACATGCTTAGCCAGACAATTTTTGCTGCTCCTATTTATCAGAACTATGGCAAGATGATTGCTGAGAAGCGTTATATGCCAGCAGGCTTTGAGCTGGTGTTAGGTTTAAAAGATATCAACCTTGTGTTAGATACGGCTGAGCAGTCCAAAGTGCCAATGCCGTTTGCCAGCTTGTTACATGATCGTTTCATGACAAACGTGGCGAAGGGGCGCGGTGATATCGACTGGTCAGGCATCGCACAGGGCATTTCCGAGGATGCGGGTTTGTAGCATGATCTGCATGGCAACTTGTCCTTGCGGCGCATGCCCAATGAGACGATGTATCTGATTTCCAATCGGGTATATAGGGGAATAGAAAAAGCGAGACGGCAACGATGCTTCCAGTAAGAATTGCGGGTTTGGGTTGGTATTTGCCAGAACAGCGCGTGACAAACGCGGACCTGGAGGCGCGCCTGGGCATTCCGGCGGCCTGGATTGAGCGTGTGACGGGCGTGCAGGAGCGGCGGTATTGCACGGATGAGACAGCAGCTCAGATGGGGGCGGCGGCGGCGCGGATGGCGTTAGCGATGGCCGGTATGCATGCACGTGATTTGGATCTCATTATTGGGGCATCGACTTCACCGCAGCAGGCGATTCCCTGTACTGCCGTATTTGTGCAACGCGAGTTGGATGCTCCTGAGGGCAAAAGCGCTTGCTTTGATCTCAACGCAACTTGCTTGAGTTTTCTATTCGCGCTACAAACAGCGGCCCATATGGTGGTGGCGGGAACATATCGCAACATCTTGATCTATAGTAGTGAGCAGGGGTCGCGTTCTCTCAATCCAGCGGAAGGCGAAAGTGCGGTCTTATTTGGTGATGCCGCCGCTGCCGCTATTATCACGCGCAGTCGTGCGGATGAAGCAAGCGCGCTCTGGCATACGCACTTCAGTACTTTTCATAGTGGGGCCGAGTTGACGCAGATTGTGGGTGGAGGCACGACGCACCACCCCAATGATCCCTTGACGACGCCAGAGATGAACCTCTTTCATATGAGTGGCCCGACTGTTTTCAAGCAGGCGTCTCTGCTCAGTGGTCCTTTTCTTGAGACATTTTTTGCTGAATTGGGCTGGCAACGGGCGAGCATTGATGCCGTTGTGCCACATCAGGCGAGCCGCCATGCTATTGAACTCCTTTCAGCGCGTCTGGGCTTTCGTCGCGAGCAGATTGTCTGGAATCTGGCGCAGCGTGGCAATTGTATCGCGGCTTCAATCCCACTGACTCTGGCAGAAGCGGTGTATAACGGGCGCATCCGGCGCGATGAGCGCGTTTTGCTCGTTGGCACAGGGGCGGGTTTGACACTCGGCGCAGTTGCACTGACGTTTTAGCGAGGAAAGCGAGCAGGGATATGCGTATGCTGGTAACGGGCGGAACGGGTTTTCTGGGACAGCATCTGGTCAGAAGTTTGCTAGCTCAGGGGCATACGGTTGCGCTGATGGGGCGCACAATGTCGCCAGTGCATGCTTTATTGGATGCTGGTGCAATCCCGCTCATGGTTGATTTGCGCGCTAGCGAGAGCGTGCAAGCTGCATGCCGTGGCATGGATGCGGTGTTGCATGTAGGGGCATTCTCAGCTCCCTGGGGACGGCGCGCCGATTTTTATGCGGTCAATGTTGGAGGTACGGAGGCAGTAATTGCGGGCTGTCTCAAACACCATGTGCGGCGTCTGCTCTATGTCTCCTCGCCGAGTGTTGTTTTTGATGGGCACGACCAGCATCATGTGCGTGAGGATGTGCCCTATCCACGCCGCTTTGCCTCAATCTACTCGTTAACTAAGAAACTTGGAGAAGACCGTGTGCGAGCCGCCATGCGTCAGGGTCTGGAGGCGGTGATTGTGCGCCCCAAAGCCATTTTTGGTCCTGGCGATCAAGCGTTGTTACCGCGCCTGATTGATGCAGCGAGGCGCGAACGTCTACCCCAAATCGGCGACGGACGCAATCTGGTGGACCTGACTTATGTGGAAAATGTGGTCCATGCATTGCATCTTGCGCTCTACGCTCCGGCTGCTGTTGGCAACGTCTATACGATCACGAACGATGAGCATGTGGCATTGTGGGAGATAATCGGGCGCGTGTTGCACCGACTTGGCCTGCCGACACGCCTACGCCGTGTCTCATTGCGTGTAGTCTTGTTGGCTGCCGCTTTGATGGAGGCACGCGCTGCCCTCACGCGCCAGGAACCTCTGCTTACACGCTATTCCGCAGCTATCCTTGCACGCACACAGACCTACGATATTCGCGCGGCGAAACGCGATCTGGGCTATGTGCCACTTGTGAGTGTTGAAGAAGGGATTGAGCGAACACTAAGAGCATTGGAAGGAAGTGTATGAAACAGGCTACTCCCGTTGTGCATTGTGAATTGCTCGACACGGGTTATTGTCTCGCATGGGAGCATCATGTCATCCAGGGTGGCGCGCATAGACGTCTGCAATGTCACTCGCTGGTTGCCTTGTTGCACCATCCTCAGCACGGTTGGCTGCTTTGGGATAGCGGCTATGCGCCACGTATGCTGGAGGCGACACAAGCCCTTCCCTTCTCGCTTTACCGTAGGGCAACCCCGCTTTTTCTGAGTCCTCAATTGGCGGTTTGTGCTCATCTACAACGGCGTGGCTTGACCCCGGCTATGATACGGCGCGTGATAATCTCGCATTTTCATGCCGATCATATTGCTGGGCTGCGAGATTTTCCCCAGGCTGAACTGATTGCTCTGCACAGTGCTTATGCCGATGTCGCGGCGCGGCGTGGTCTCCAGGCTGTGCGACGTGCTTTTATTCCAGCGTTGCTACCAGCCGATTTTCAGGAGCGTGCTACCTTGTTGCCCGCGTTTATGGGCGTTGCTCTGCCGGGCTTAGGTGCGACGCATGACCTTTTGGGTGATGGCTCTCTGCTGCTAGTCGCGTTGCCGGGGCATGCACGCGGGCAGATTGGGATGCTGGCACATACACAGCGTGGTGAATTGCTCTTTGCGGCTGATGGATGCTGGTTGACGCGCTCGCTGCGAGAACAACGCCCACCTAGTCGCGTGACTCATTTTTTCGTTGATGATGCACAAGCTATGCGGACTACGATTGAACATTTGCATACGTTTGCGCAGGCTCGCCCTGATGTGATGATTATTCCAAGCCATTGTCCCGAAATTTTTGCGCGCGAAGTGGAGCAGCAAGCATGATGATGCAGGAACTTCCTCTGATCGCAGGTCACTTTGTTGCAGCACGCTGGCGTGAGCGCATGTTGGATAGTATGGCTCTGGCTCATTATCAAGAGCAGCGGGCGCAACGTATTGTCGCCTATGTGGCACAACATGCACCATTTTATCGCGAACATTGGGCAGGTCACGATGTGCGTGCCTGGCGCACGTTGCCAACGGTTGATAAACAGGTGATGATGCAGCATTTTGACCGTTTTAATACGTGCGGCATCCAGCGTGATACGGCTATGCGTGTCGCGCTTGCGGCTGAGCAAAGCCGCGATTTCCGGCCAATTCTTACAGGTTTGACGGTTGGCCTCTCTTCTGGCACGTCGGGACATCGTGGCCTATTTCTAGTGAATCGTGCCGAACAGGCAGGGTGGGCAGGGACGATGCTTGCCCGTACTCTCCATGACCTACGCCCCCGTCGTCTGCGTGTGGCCTTCTTTTTGCGCTCAAATAGCAATCTTTATGAGCAGATCGGCGGTTTATTGCTACAATTTCGCTACTTTGATCTGATGCTGCCTTTAGCCGACGCTATTACGCAACTGAACCATTTCCGGCCACATATTGTGGTGGGGCCACCCTCGCTCCTGGCAATGTTGGCGCAAGCCCGGATCAGTGGAATGTTGCAGATTGGCCCGGAACGTCTGATCTCGGTTGCTGAAGTGTTGGAACCGCATGATCGCACCCAGCTTGAACAAGTTTTTGGCGTACCCGTCCATCAGATTTACCAGTGTACAGAAGGGTTACTGGCAATTAGTTGTCAACAGGGAGCATTGCACATTCAGGAGGACCTGGTGGTGTTGCAATGTGAGCCATTAGCTCAGCCCCCGTCTGAAGGCGATACAACTGAGGAACTGCGCGTGACGCCTGTGGTTACAGACCTATGGCGCACGACGCAACCGATCATCCGCTATCGCTTGAATGATGTTTTGCGTCTTGATGCGCGTCCTTGCCGGTGTGGTTCGGCCTTTCGCGTCATTCAAGCGATTGAGGGACGCTGTGATGATATCTGTTATTTTGAGCAGCGTACTGGTGGACTGCGTCCATTTTTCCCTGATACCTTGCGGCGTATGATTCTGCTGGCAGATGCATGTATTACAGACTATCAGGTCCTTCAGACACGTGTTGGGCAGATGGAAGTGTATCTAACCCTTGCGGCGGACGCAGACTGGGCAGCAGTAGAGGTGAGGGTGCAAGCTAGTATTGAGCAGATTTTGGCACACTATGACTGCTTAGCCGCCCATGTTACTATAGAGCAAGGTATACTCGCTTCTACGGTTGGCAGCAAACGAAGGCGTGTGCAATGTCGTGTTGTTGTCTAATCAGGTGACATGTTTGTCTGGCTCTGCGTTGGACAGACTAAAAAGAGAACAAAGGACGAACGAACGTCCGTCCTTTGTTCTCTTTTTAGTCTGCGCTAGCGTTTAGAATGCGCCAGAGCCGTTGGGAGTGCCGAGGCCGGTGGGGCCGTCATAGCCGGGTCCAGCGGTGCAGAGGTACGTTCCGCCACAGGAGCCATTGCTCCCACTGGTGACATCATAGAGGCTACTGCTGTGGCTGTAAGCATAGGATGCCCCGTTGAGATGGAGGCTTGCGGCATTGGCGGCCAGAGCGTAGACACTGGCGATGATTGGTGAGGCGACGCTCGTGCCACCAAAGACCAGCCAGCCTTTTAGCCCTTGGTATGCATAGCTGTCATAAACAGCGACGCCGGTGTTAGGGTCGGCAACGGCGGAGACATCGGCAATCGTGCGCTTGGCACAATCGGGGTCAGTCTGCCAGGTGGGCTTGCTAATATAGGCACTGCAACCACTGCCTGTCCCGTTCCATGCTGTTTCGCTCCAACCACGTGTGCTACTGCTATGCGTGAGTGATGTGCCACCGACGGCGGTCACGGTATTATAAGCAGCAGGAACCTGCGCTCCATAGCCACTGTCGCCCGCGCTTGCCGTGATTGCCACACCCGGGTGGTTATATGCGCTGGCAAAATTGGTTTCGGTGCTGGATTCAGAGCCACCATAGCTATTGCTGATAGCGTTTGCCCCTAGTTTGACAGCAGTATTGACGGCAGCAGCTAGATTGCCAAAAGATGGGCTGGTAGCCTCAACGAGTAGAATGTGGCAGTTGGGGCAAATGGCACTGACCATATCGAGATCGAGCGAGATTTCCTGTGACCAGCTGGGGTCATTTTTGGGGTAGGAACCTTGCACGCCCTTCTGATTGACCTTTTTGAAACAACCATTGGCGGTGGTGCAGGCTGCAAGGTGAAATGTAGAGCGATAGACGCCCAGGTCTTTTTCGGCATTGGGGTCGTTATAGGCATCGACGATGGCAACGGTTTGCCCACTGCCAGCGGTAGATGAGGGCAAATTGTAGGCCGATTGGAGGTTAGTGGGGCCATAGCCTGCTGGCGTGACGTTTTTTCTGAGCGCATTCGCATTCAACTGGTTTGATGCAGTAACGACTAGCGCGAGACAATGTGCTGAGCCTGCGGGAGCCTGTCCACAAGAGTGCATGATGCGCGGTAGTCCAGCAGGTGCTGCCTGTTTAGCAAATGTCTGAGTTACTGCGCCAATCGCAATCAGCGAGATGAGCGTGAGGACAGATAAAATAACAGCGATTTTCTTCAATGGTTGCTCCTTTTACTCTTTTATACAAGAGTTTTGCACAAAATGAGCCATAAAAAGATAGAGACATAGACGGGTTAAAGCATAAAGATAAAGGGCCGACAAAGATAAGCGAGAGCTTTGTCGGGTTAGTATGCCTTCCCCTGGCATGCTAATCGGCACATTTGCATGTTTCTTGAGCGGTGGCTGCTCATCGACAAGCGAGAATATATCTAGGGTAGATCATATAAGGTAGAGATAGAGTTTGTCAAGTAGTTAGGAAATTTGGCTGAAATAAGACAAGCAAGTTGCAACGGTTTTTGCCCCTGTAGCACTCTGAATCGTCTCACTCCAGTTGCGAGTGCTGCTACTATGTGTGCGTGATGTGCCACCGACGGCGGTCACGGTATGAGAGGAGCATGAGATAGGGTGAGAAAAATGGAAAAAGCGAGATGGTGTGATTTTAAGGTTTTGCAGAGGTATCGCATCTGACAAACGAAGGATGCGATACCTCTGTGTTGTTGCTAGCGAGAGTGCAGGTCGCTCAAGAGTTGAGAGGTGGGAACATCGACCTCATAGCGTTGTAGCAGCTCTGCGGTCTGTTGGACGGCCTGTGTTTCTTGTTGTTCGGCCAATTGGGCCAGGATGTCTAAAGTGAAGAAATCGCCAAAGAAATTATCGCGTTGTGCGTAGGAGAGACCCTGCTGGCGCATATGTTTGCGTGCAACGGCGGCGAGACGCAGATAAATCCCGTAGGCGGGCGAAAACAGTTCTTCGAGCTGTTGACGGATGCGTTTAGCGAGGCTTGGACTGGCTCCCTCGGTTGAGACTGCGATAGTCAACTGGTCGCGGCGCAGGATAGAGGGGATGATAAAATTGCAGTAGGTTGGCAGATCGACAATATTGAGCAATTGCCCGCGTTCCTGCGTTTCCTGCCAGATCGCCTTGATGCGTTGCTGGTCGTTAGTTGTGGCGACTACAACGAATGCGCCCGCCAGATCGCCCGGCAGATAGCTTTTGTGCAAGAGCGAGATGCTACCTTGCTCGTGCAGATCAAGGAGTTCAGGGCAAAACTGGGTATCCATTACGGTGACGTGTGCCCCACTGGCATGCAGAGCGCAGGCCTTGGCAGCGGCAATGCAATCACCCCCAAGGACAAGAGCCTGACGTCCACGAATATCAAGCATAATGGGATAATAATTTGGCATGGTCTTGCTCACCTCTTCTTTGCTAACATCTTGCTGGTTAGTCTGCTGCTATCTCTGCTTGTGCGGTACGTGCGCGCAATGTTTCGATGCCAAGCCGATAGCAGAAGTCACCAAAACCCTCTCGTAGGAGCCGCTCGTTGTGCCATAAGATCAGCAGGGGGCGGATAGTCTCCGCCAGTTTTGTCAGATGCACCGAGGGAGCGTAGAGGATATTGAGGCGCGTGCTTGCTAGATCTCCACCGATGTAGATATTGTAGACATCTTTTGTGCGTCCCACGAAGCCGATGTCACCCATGAAGGGGCGCGCACAGCCGTTGGGGCAGCCTGTCATGCGTACACTGAGTGGCTCGCGGGCAAGACCAAGTTCGCGTAGATCGGCCTCGATTTCTTGCATAACCGAGGGCAATACGCGCTCCGCTTCAGCCAGGGCGAGACCACAGGTTGGCAACGCTGGACAAGCCATCGCGAAACGATATGCTCCTGCTGCATCTGGCTTTGTCGAGATGCCATAAGCGTGTAAGAGGTCCGTCAGTGGTTGACGCTGGGCATCTGTCAAGTCTGTCAGCAGTATGTTCTGTTGCGCGGTCAGACGAATGCCAGGCCGAAATTGCTCGATAGCATGGCGCAGGCCAGAGCGTAGACGGAGGGCAGCGGCATCTTTAATGCGTCCATTCTCGACATGTAGGCCTAAGAACCAACGCCCATCACTCTGCTGATGCCAGCCCAGATGATCTTTAGCCGCACTGATCTTCACTGGACGCGGGCTTTGTAGTGCGTAACCGAGTCGTAGCTCTACTTCAGCGCGGAACCAATCAATACCACGCTCTTCGACCACATATTTCATACGAGCGTGTTTGCGGTTCTGACGGTCACCATAGTCGCGTTGAACGGCCACAATCGTTTCAACCACCGGGATAACTTGCTCAAGCGCGATATCGCAAAGCGGTGTGGCAAGGCGTGGAAAAGTCTCTTTTTTGCCGTGCGTGGACCCCATGCCACCGCCGATCATTACGGTAAAGCCGACGAGTGTGCCGTCTTGCACGTTGGCAAGCAGACCGACATCCTGCGTGTAGATGTCGATGCAGTTATCATCTGTGAAGGCGATGCCAATTTTGAATTTGCGTGGCAAGTATGTCGAGCCGTATAGTGGTTCCACCTGTGCAGGCTCTTGCTCTTCAACGGTCTGAAGTTTCTCGCCATCGATCCAGATTTCATGATAGACATTGCTGCGCGGGGCGAGGTGCATGGCAATCAGGTGCGCAATTTCTTGTATCTGTGTATGGCTGTGGCTATGTTCGCTAGCAGCAGGAGCGGGACAGGCCATAACGTTGCGGTTTACGTCACCGCAGGCCGCCAGTGTGGAGAGGAGTGCTGTGTTAATGGCATGAATGCTGGCGTGCAAGTCACCCTTGAGAATGCCGTGCAATTGAAAGCTCTGGCGCGTCGTGATGCGCATTGTCCCATTCCCATAGCGGTCAGCCAGGTCATCCTCAACAAGATACTGTTCGGCGGTGACAATGCCACCTGGAATGCGTGAACGCACCATGCATTGATAGGCCTTTTCGTTGCCCTCAGCTTTGCGTGCTTGGCGTGCATCGCGGTCCTCTTGCTGGTAGATACCATGAAATTTGATCAATTGTATCTGTGATTCAGAAAAGCGCGTTGTCTCTGCTTGCAACTCTTCAACAATCTGCCCGCGTAAATATGCGCTCTCAACTTTGATCTGCTCAACCTTGCTACCCTGGCCGACGCCCAGACTTAGCAGGTTTTTGGTCTCTTGCTCATCACTTGTCATGCCGGCATCTCCTCTACTCGTGTGGTTATCAGGGAAAGCTGTGCATAATCATCTGCGTTATTGTGTGGAGTCGTCGGCCTCGCTGCTGACATCTCTGTGGCTTCCCCCGACTAAATTGAAAATACTGACTACTTGCTTTTTGGAAGATTTTGGTATATTGTTGATATAGTAGATCAACAAAGATAACTTTCTTCTCTCTAACTATAGGGCGAGGAAAGGGACTTGTCAATCCTTTGGGGTGTGTTGATCGGTTATAGAAGGAGAAATATATGCGAAATGACCATATTACCTTGCTCGTCAGTTGTATTTCGACACAGCACTCGACGCTGAAAAAGCATTGGAAGCAGTCACGAGAGGAGACACAATGCCCATTGACCGTGTTGGGAAGTCACTTTAAGCCGCAGGATGCGCAGAATGGTTTGTTAGCAGTGGTTGATGAAACGGGCGATGTCCATCACAAGTTTGAATTGAGCATGCCGGCAGGTTTGGTCTGTGCGAGACAGAGCGTGCTGGTTGCCGCGCAAGGAACCATTCATGAGGTCACGCCTGATCTTGCGCTTGTGCAGGCTGATGCGATCTCGCTACCCACGTTTAGTATGCTACACTCGCTGACACGCACGCGTCGTGGCTATCTGGCGAGCAGTACTGGTGTTGACGCACTGATTGAATTTACTCGTGCTGGTGAGGTGCTATGGGAGTGGTGGGCAACCGAGCATGGTTTCACGCAGACGCCGACAGGTGAGGAGCGTATCTTGGATAAAATGGCAGACCATCGTCATATGAAATACGGTACGCTGGCACAAACTACCCATGTCAACTCGGCAGCAGAACTACCGGATGGGCGTATCTTGGCCACTCTTTTTCATCAGGGGATGGTGATTTGTATTGATCGTAAGAATGGGGCGTGGGAGCCGGTGCTTGATGGTCTCGATCATCCGCATGCTATTCGTGTCTTGGAGCAGGGCTATTTTACACTTGCCGACACAGGGCATGGACGTGCCTTGCTCGTTTCTTTGCATGAGGGGCAGGGCCACATCGAGTCAGAGGTGGCGATAGAGACGACATGGCTCCAGGATGCGCATTATGAGTATGCGCGTGATCTCTGGTTTCTCGTCGATGGCAAAAATTCGCGGATTGTGTTGCGTCGTGGTTTGTCGGGTCAGAAGACGTTCACACAGATTGATCTCGACCCTGAATGGCGTTTGTATGAGGTGTTGCCGCTATAGCATTATAACAACCCTCATCGCGTAATAGCTTGCGCGATGGGGGCGTCACCGTTCATGAGAAGAAGCGCAAAGGGGCGAGAATGCGCTCACCGAGCATACCGTACCAGGGACGGCTCACCCATTCTTCGAGCGTGATCTCGTGGGTGTTTGTCAGGTCACATTTGAAAAGGTCTTGCATTTGTTGTGCGATCTCTTCGCTATACAGCTCAATGTTTAGCTCATAGTTACCGACGGAACTGAGGCGATCAATATTCGCCGTGCCGATAGTAGACCAAATGCCATCAATCGTGCAGGTTTTGGCATGGAGCATATTGTGATAGCCAAAGATGCGAATGCCCGCTTGTAGACATTCGGTGAAGAGGCCGCGTGCCAGCCAGTCCACGATGATATGGTTAGAACGCCAGGGAACAAGAATGCGCACATCGACACCGCGCTGGGCGGCTTGTTTGAGCGCATCGAGCAGGACGCTATCTGGCACGAAATAGGCGTTGGAGAGGGCGATAGAGCATTCAGAGCGATCAATAGCCTCGATATACATATCGCGGATGGGAAAGGTGAGATTGAGGGCATTATTGCCTCGCACATTGATCAGTGGGTCGAAATGGCGTTGATAGTGGCGATGAATGTGCTGGCCGCGACGATCATGGCGGTTCCAGAAGTCGGCGAACGAGTGTGCGAGATCAGCGGCGGTGGGTCCTTCGATGCGGAGATGGGTATCGCGCCAGGACGTAGCGTAGAGGCTGCCGATGTTATAGCCGCCAATAAAGCTCACCTTACTATCGATGACAAGAATTTTGCGATGATCGAGGGCATAGCGACGCAGATCAATAGCTTGCCAGGGAACACTGATCGTTTGGTAAGGAAGGACGTGAATAGCAGGATGAAAGCGTTTAAATGAGCGTGGAACGACAAGATTGGCGAAGGCATCGTAGACGACATAGACTGCGACGCCTTGCGCCGCTTTGCGTGCGAGATGATCTTTGAATGCCTGTCCGACCTCGTCGCCTTTCCAGATATAGGTTTCCAAGTAAATGGTGTCTTGTGCGGCATCGATTGCCATTAACATATCATGATAGAGGTCTTGCCCATAGTCGTAAATTCGTAGGCGATTCTCGCCTATCATAACATCATCCAGACGTGGATGGGGAAAACTGTTCGTTTGAAACTGCTTACGCTGCCGTGAGACGATTTGAAGGATAATGAGTGTAATACCCTGCAAAACAAAAAAGACACCAGTCATTTGCAGGAGCATTTTCGCCAGAAAGCTACGGCGTACTGGTGGCGTCAAACGATGAAGATGTGTGAGCTGTTGCCAAAAGGATGGCTTTTCTTGTTTCATAAGCTAGCCTTATAGTGTTAATGAGACAAGCACTACGCGATCTTTAGGGAAGGAGTTTCCTACGCACCATTATAACCTGTCTGCTGATATCCACAAGGGATGTTTTCGCGGTGTGCGGCATATTTGCTCCACCCCCTCTTGACAGTATGCTGACTGTCAGGTAAAATGGTGACTAGAAAGTCATGTATCGATCATTCTGGTCAGGACATGAAAGAAATAGTCATCGCATAGCTTGCAGGTCAGGCATGTGAGGATGAGGTAGAGAAGATATGGACGCAGATGTTCCGCGTTACACGTTGCGTGAACGGCAACGTCAGGAGCGTGAGGACTTAATATTGCGGGCTGCCGAGGCGGTGTTGTTGGAAAAAGGTTATCATGAGACTTCAATGGATGAGATCGCGGCACGGGTTGGCATTGCCAAAGGCACGGTCTACCTGCACTTTACCAGCAAGGAAGACCTGATCCAAGAGCTTTTTAAGCGTGATATGCAGCAGTTATTGCAAGAAATCGATACGTTGATTGCATCATCGGTGACAGTACGTGAGAAATTGAGGGCGGTGTTGCGTCAGGTGTATGGTGGGATGCTGTACCGACGCTTTCGTCTGCTGGCATTGCTCTATGATAGTCCTGGTTCGCGTCAAGCGTTGCTAACGAAAAAAGAATCTTTACGCCAGTATGGGGAGCAGATAGCGCAACGGATTCTTGTGTTGGTAGAGGAGGGACAGGCGACAGGTTTGTTAAACGCGCACATTCCAGCGGTTGTTTTGCAAACGGCGTTTTTTGGCCTGCTCACGCCTTATGTCTATGATCGTCTAATTACGCAGGCCCATATCGAGCCAGATGAGCTTATAGCACAGCTGGAATATGTCTATTTTCATGGTGTTGCTGCCAATGAGGCAAGTCAAGAGCTTGAAAAAATGTAGGATAATGTAACATAATAATCTAAGGAGTTTTTTATGCAAGCCAATGCACAAGCTTCGCGCCATGGTGCAGGGTTGCAATATAAGTGGATTGTTGCGTTGATTACAATCATTGGTGTCTTTATGGCAATTCTCGACTCCACGATTGTCAATATTGCAATCCCGCGTTTGCAGACTGTTTTTGGGGCGGACCTGCATAGTGTGCAATGGGTCTTAACCGGCTATATTCTGGCGCAAGGTGTTGCGACGCCGTTGGTGTCTTTTTTTACAGACCGCTTTGGCATCAAGCGTTTCTACATGTTATCGCTGATTCTATTCACGATAGGCTCGGCCCTTTGTGGTCTCTCGTGGAATTTGCCGATGCTGATTTTCTTTCGTGTTTTACAAGGGGTAGGGGGTGCGGCACTCTTTCCCCTCTCGCTGACCTTGCTCTTCCGCGAGTTCCCGCCGGAGGAGCGTGGGAGTGCGCTGGGCGTGTTTGGTGTGCCTGCGCTACTTGCACCAGCGTTGGGGCCAACCCTCGGTGGTTATATTGTGACCTATGCGGACTGGCGTGCAATTTTCTATATCAATGTGCCGATTGGTATTCTAGCCGTCATTGTGGCAGGTATCTTCTTGCGTGAGTATCGGGACGAGCGGCGGACGAGCTTTGATGTGGTGGGTTTTATCTTCTCTACAATTGGTCTGGCGTCTCTCTTATATGGGCTTTCGGAGGCCAGTACCTCTGGTTGGGGGTCAACTGCCGTGTTGGGGTATCTGATCGGTGGTCTGCTGGCTTTGGTCATTTTTGTTGTGGTAGAACTCTCTATTATCAATCGTGGTGGGCAGCCGTTACTTGACCTGAGTATTTTCAAGAATGGGGGCTTTACCACTAGCACTATTGCAAACTTGTTTGTGATTTTTGCCTTGTATGGTGGTCTGTTCCTGTTACCGCTCTATCTGCAATCGTTACGCGGGGAGAGTGCCTTTCAGGCTGGTGTGTTGCTGTTGCCGCAGGCATTAGCTTCGATGGTCAGCGTTATCATCGGTGGTCGATTGGTAGACCGTTTTGGTGTGCGAGCGGTGGTTATTCCGGGCTTAGTGATCCTGGCGGTTGCTGTCTGGCAGCTCTCGTTTATCACGCAGAATTCACCTTTCTGGTGGCTCCAGGTTATGGTAACGTTGCGTGGCTTTTCGCTAGGGTTGGTGGGTCAACCTCTGATCCTGGCCGCTCTTGCGCAGATTCGCCCACAACAGCTCACGCAGGCCTCTTCGCTGAGTACGGTGGTGCGCTCAGTCGGTAGTTCACTCAGTATTGCTATTCTGGCAACACTGGTGCAGACGCAGACATCGGTGCATTACGCTCATCTGGCGGAGCAGGTTACGGCAAGCTCGCGTTTGGGGCAATTGCTGCCGCAGTTGCAAGAGTTATTGGTGGCACGCGGTACAGATGTAACCCATGCGTATGCGACGGCGGTTCAACTGCTTGTGGGGTTGGTGCAGGCGCAAAGCTATGTGCTGGCAATTCAAGATGCCTTTATGCTGACGTTTGTGTTCGTGATTATCACCATTATCGCGATGTTCTTTGTGCGCGAGCGTCCACGTCATATCCCGGTAGTGGATGTACAAGGGGCAGCGGGCGATGATGCCGCCGTCGAGGTGGAAGCGGCCCTGGCAGGTATCTAATAGTTATCCGACTGCTTGATTTCTGACAGATGTTTCACTGATGATACATTATTCTCGTTCTTATGTGTTTTTTCTAGTAGGGGATTGTTATGTGTCTCTCCCCGGGCACTCATACTCTAAGTGAGTAAAGAGAGGTTTTCAAATGCGTCGTGCGATTTTAATACCATTGCTGATTGTCCTGGTTGTTCTGGCGATTGCCGGGGGCGTCGGCTACTATATCTACAATAGTTACATGTACTATGGCACGGATGATGCGCAGGTAAGCGGCAATATTGTCTCAATATCTGCGCCTGCGAACGGTCGTTTGACGACACTAGATGTCAAAATTGGCGATACCGTCAAAGTAGGACAGACCATTGGTACGATTACACCGGTTGCCACTGGTGCGGTTGCAACACCAGCGATCAATGTGACCAGCCCGATTAATGGGACGATTCTGCAAACATCCGCTGTGCAAGGCCAGGGCGTTGCAGTTGGTTTGCCGATAGTACAGTTGACGGATTTGACGCAATTAACGGTAACGGCCTACATCGACGAGAGCCAGATGAATAATGTCAAAGTGGGACAGGATGTTGATATCCACGTGGATGCCTACAGCAATACCACTTTCTCTGGCAAGGTGCAGACCATTGTCCAGGCTGCGGCAAGCACCTTCTCACTGTTGCCCACGCAGGATAATGCTAGCGGCAACTTCACTAAAGTTGGGCAGCGCGTGCCTGTCATTATCACGTTAGATGGAACTGGTGGGAATGACATTGTGCCGGGCTTAAGCGCGTCGGTGACGATTCACCTCCACTAGCACAAGGCAACGATGATAACGCAGGGAGTATGCCAGCGGGCATGCTCCCCATTTTTCAAAGGAGTAGAGCATTGAACCTGCTGATTCTTGGCGGATTTTTCGGCGTTGGTCTTCTTGGTGTAATCGGGCTGGTTGCACTAATCGTGACAGAGAAACGCCCTCAGGCGGATGCGCATGTACAGGGCGCAAGTCAAGCGGATGTTGCTGCCGAGGTGCAGGAGCAAGCGACTTCTGACGCGCAAGAGCCTTCTGTTGCACCACTAGAGGTGTCTGAAGAGGTAGAGCCAGCGGCAGATGTACTTACCACATCTGCATCTCCCATTGCAACACCAGAGCATCCATTGGTATTGATGAATGGGCAAGGGCATGAGTTTGCGGCGCAATTGCGTACCTTGCATCAACAGGCCCAAGAACTAGAGCAACGTTTGAGTGTATTGGTTGCCGTTGTTGAGCGTTTTGAGTATAGCACATCTACATCTTCTCGTATTACCATTAACGAAGAAGAGTATACGCTTCCGCGTGTCGCCTCTGTGCGCTAACATGTTTTGGCTAAGTCCCGTAAATGCCACGTAAAGAGAGGCGATACTCTCTCTACGTGGCATTTATTGAAGATGCACGTTTTCTGCTATCAAGATAATCGTTTTGCCCTCGTGACGCTCATGCCAATGGGTCAGCAGGTATTTCAGCAGATGATGATCTTTAGCCGGGAGTTTGAAGCCCACCTCGTGGCAGGACTCGGTGAAGAGGAGCAAGCGGGCATCAGACAGACGCTTATACATATCCAGGAGAAATTCTCGCGCATGAAAGAGTTAGGAGATGAGTAGGAGGCAGGCGCAAGAAACCACTATGAAAGTGTATTTTGGGAATGCTCAAGGAGGAACACATGGCAGAACAATTCGACATCGTGATTGCTGGCGCCGGCCACAATAGCCTGATTACAGCAGCATATTTAGGGATGGCAGGCTATTCCTGCTTGGTCTTGGAAGCTCGCCCAATTATCGGCGGCGATACCATGACTGAGGAATTGACCCTGCCCGGCTTTCTGCACGACACCTGTTCGACCACACACTCGATTTTCCTGCAAAGCCCCGTTTGGAGCAATCAGGAATTGCCATTGGCCGAGTATGGTTTGGAGTATATACATGCTGACCCTGCCTCTCACGTGGTTTTCCCCGACGGGACGTATATTACTCAGTGGATGGACATCAATCGCACCTGCAAGGAGATTGCCAAGTTTTCGCGCAAAGACGCCGAGACCTATCGCACGATGATGGCCGAATGGCGCAGTGTCTCGCCCATTTTCAACAAAATTCGCTATACTCCCGCTGGTTGGAGTGCTCCACTCGCTGAAGCTTTGGCAACACATCCTCTCGGCGGCATCTGGTTACGCAGGCAAGGACTTTCGGCCTGGGATATTATCAACTCCGCGTTTGAAGACTGGCATGTGAAGTCCTGGCTGCTCTGGTTCGCGGAAGGGACGCTACAGCCCGGGGAGCGACCAGGCACCGGCCAACTGGCATACTCCTTCATCGGCGGTCGCCAGCGCAATGGTTGGGTTATTCCTAAGGGTGGTTCCTGGAGCTTGCCGCAAGCGTTGCGCCGCATTGTTGAGAAACATGGTGGAACCATCCTGACGAACCAGCCAGTCAACAGGCTGATGCTGGAAAATGGGCGGTGCGTTGGCGTTGAAACTGAAACAGGCGAGCAATTCCGCGCCCGTCACGCGGTTGTCTCTTCGATTCACGTCAAGCAGCTCGTCAATATGGCTCCTCCAGAGGCCTGGGGAGATACTTTTCTGTACGGCGTCGAGACCTATGCAGCCGGGCGTTCTATGTTCGTAACGCACTATGCGACGACCGAACCGCCGATGTTTACTATCGAAGGTGGCACGCGCTCTGTCGTCGGAGCGGGCGTGGCACAAACGAGCGAGCGGCAACTGCGAACGTCGGCGCAGTTCCATCATGGAACCGTTGACATGGACCAGCCAGTGTTGCTTGTGCTGACCCCCTCAGTGGAAGATACTAGCAGAGTACCTGAAGGGAAGCACATGATCAAAGTGATCGGCGTCCAGCCCTATGAACTGCGCGAGGGACCCGAACACTGGGACAAGATTAAAACGGAGGTTGCGGCGAGGAATCTGGAGGAGTTGCGCAAGTACGCCCCTAACCTGACAGATGACAAGATTCTGGCTACCGAAATTCGCAGTCCTCTCGACCTGGAACGCATTAATCGCCACAACTGGCATGGAAGTTGTCATGGTGGCGACATGAGTCCCGCCCAGGTGGAAACCTTGCGACCAGTTCCAGGCTATGCGCAACACCGCATGCCGATTCCTGGTCTCTATCAGACGGGCGCGACTACGCATCCCGGCGGCTCAGTTACTGGTGGACCAGGACGCAATGCAGCCATGGTGTTGCTCAAGGATCTGGGTCGCGATTTCAGCAAGATAATCCGTTCATAACCGCACAAGAGCCAATCCGTCCTCGCACACCTTTCGTAGGGGCGTGATTTATCACGCCCTGCTTGCCCATCGATCCGCCTGGGGAGCCG
>VFSW01001145.1_pt1 | contig 39997 bp, 34 predicted proteins | sample 5358111 | NCBI WGS metagenome assembly VFSW01 (sample SAMN11554181, study PRJNA540505) | mine drainage metagenome | isolation source: sediment from site ElyBrook_90M | place: USA: Ely Copper Mine, Vershire, VT | collected 2017
GGGCGGGTCGGGGGCGGCGCGGGTCGGCCGCACGATCCGGTAGTCTGCCCGAAGGGCGCTGAGTTCGTCGGGCACGGGCCCGGGTCCGGTCTCGAGCGCACGACCGATCCGGATCCCGTTCCCCTCGATAGCGTCGAGCCGACGAAGCGTTTCGCCCGGGAGCGTTCGCACCTGGCCCAACGCGTCGACCTCCCCGAGGACGAACCCGACGTAGGAGAGACGTTGGGCGCGGGCCTCCGCGACGAGGCGGTCCACCTGCGTCGGCGACGCGACCGGGGCGAGGTGCACATGGAGGTCGCCGACCCGATCGTCCTCCGTTACCAGCCGGGGGAGCTCGCCCCGGGCGGCCGCGTCGATCTCGCCGTGGTCCTCCCGCAGCTCGGGCGGGATCCAGGGGAGCCCGAGGCTCGCGTAGACCTCCTCTTCGGTCCCCCCGCCGACGCGCTCCTCTTCGCGGAAGACCCCGTACTCGTTGATCTTGAGACCGCGCGCCCGGGCGATCGACCGGAGATGGACGTTGTGCTCCTTCGAGCCGGTGAAGTACTGGAGAGCCGCGCCGAACGACGACGGCTCGACGACCCGCAGGTCGACCTGGAGACCGTTCGCGAGCACGACGGTCTCCTTCGTGTCGCCCCGGGCGCGGACCTCGCGGACCTCGGGCAGGGCGGAGAACGCGTCGAAGACCTTCGCGGGGGCGGCCGAAGTGACGAGGATGTCGAGGTCGCCGACCGTCTCGCGCCGCCGGCGAAAGCTCCCCGCCGCCTCGACCCGGTCGGTCCCCGGCACCCCCCTCAGGGCACGGGCGATCCGCTCGGCGAGCGGGTAGGCCCGCTCGATCGGGAGGCGTCCTCCGCCCTCGGCCGGAGCGGTTCGGGCCGCGCGCAAGGTTGCGCGGATCTGCTCGATCTTCTTCGGGCCGAACCCTTTGACCCCGTCGAGCCGCCCTCGGTCGATCGCATCGGAGAGCTCCGCGGGACCTTCGAGGCCGAGCTCTACCCAGAAGCGCCGTGCGGTCTTCGGGCCGAGCCCGGAGAGCCGCATCAGCTCGACGACCCCCGGAGGCACCTCGCGGCGCAATCGCTCGTAGTACGCGACGGTCCCATGGGCCAGATACTCCCGAATCTTCTCCGAGATCGCCTCCCCCACGCCCGGGATCGTGCGCAGCTCGTCGCGCGCCGCGACGCGGGCGAGCTCCTCGGTAAGCGACTCGATCGAGCGGGCGGCCCGTCGGTACGCCTCCGGCTTGAACTTCTCCCCGAGCACGTCGAGCAGGTCGGCGATGTTCCGGAATATCTCCGAGGCTTCGGCGTTCGACGGCACGGTGCGTCCGGCCGGGGGCCAGGCACCCGAGCCGAGATAGTCGTTGGGATGGGTCAGGGAGCGAGCCCCGCCCCGAGGTCGACCCAGATCCGGCGGTCGACCGGGCGGAACGAGAGCCGCTCGTAGAGCGCACGGGCCGCCGCTCGGTCCTCCCGGACGTAGAGCGCGACGCGCGCGTGCGCGGCGGCCGCCGCTCGGAGCGCGGCCCCGACGAGCTCGCGACCCCATCCCTGGCCCCGGGACTCGTCGTGGACGTAGACGCCCCCGAGGATCCAGACCCGCGGGAGGCGCACCTCCGCGCGGACGACCCCGACGAGCCGCTCGCCGTCGAACGCGCCCCACATCAGCTCGGCCTCGGGGTCGAGGAACGGATACTCGGCGACGACCGGGTCGCTCTGGCGCCGAGCCCACGTCGAGAGGAGCGGCACGTCGGTGCGCCGGAGGGGCCGCACCGCCCCTCCCGGGCGCGGCGGAGCGATCGGGGCGTCCGCATCCCGGGCGAGAACGAGCACGGAGTACCGGCGTCCCGGGCCGCGCGCCGCCTCTACCGTCGGCACCGCTTCCTCGGGAACGATCGCGACGCACGGGCGCCCGGGGAGCACGTCCGCGAGCGCTCGGGCGTCGGTCCCGCGGCCGAACCAGTGGACGATCGGGGCGACCGGGTGGCCGAGCCATACGAGCAGGTAGCCGATCGTCGTGGGGCCGCGGACCGCCGAAAAGAACCGAATGCGGTCCGGATTCCGATCGAGGTCCCACAGCGCGAAGGCGTGACTCACCGGGTCCTCGGCGCTAGCCCCTTCGAGCCACGTCCGGTCGATCGTCGGCCGGACCTCGACCGCGGCTCCGGTCATGACCGGGGGCACGGCACGCGCGTAGTTAGTTTGCTCGACCCGGAGTCGCGCGCAACCGTAAATCCGAGCGCGGGGTCGCGACGTCGTGCGCGCCCACCGGCCGACCCCCGAGTTCCCGCACCACCTCGCGCTCCTCTACGCGCGGTTTCCCTTTGAGCGCTCGCTCGCGGACGACCCGATATCGGTGCTCCGCCCGCTCGGCCGGGACCGCCGGCGCGCCGAGATCGCGGGGGTCGTTGGTTCGACGCTGGCGATCGGGAACACGACCGCGATCCGCGGGGCGATCGGTCGCCTCGCCGGCATCACGGACGGGGATCTCGCGCGTTTGGTCGATCCGTCATGGGCCGCGGAGCGCTCGCGGCGCCTCGCGTCCTTCCGCCACCGGTGGATCCGAGGGGACCAGCTCGACCATCTCGCCGAGGTGCTGACCGACTACTATGCGGATCGGCCATCGCTCGAGACGGCGTTCCTAGGAGGCTGGGAGCGGGGCGGGTTCGCCGCGGGACTCGACGCACTGGCCCGGACGCTGCGCGGCTCGGGCCGAGCGCCCGCCGGGTACCGCGCCCTGTTTCCGAGCCCGCTCGATGCCTCCGCGAGCCCGTGCAAGCGCCTCACGCTGTTCCTGCGGTGGATGGTGCGGACCGAGTACCCCGACTTCGGACTCTGGAGCCGGGTGCCGACGGGAGCGCTCTGCATCCCGCTCGATCAGCACGTCCACTGGATCGCCTACCACCTGGGGCTCACTTCCCGTCGGACGCGGTCGTGGGCGGCCGTCGAGGAGGTCAGTGAGGCGTTGCGTCGGATCGACCCGATCGATCCGACGAGGTACGACTTCGTGCTCTGCCACACCGGGATCTCGGGAGACTGCCCGAAGCACCGGGACCTCTCGGTCTGCGGGCCCTGCTCGGTGCGCCCGGACTGCCGGCTCTGGCAGGGGCGGGGGATTGCGGTATGACCGACGGACCGCTGCCGATCGACGCCGGACTCCTCGCACGCTTCCGCGCTGCCGGCGCGACGATCGCCTGGCGGCCGGCCCCCCCGAAAGGGCGGCCGCCCCGGGGACGCCGAGCGCGCATCGCGCACCTCCACGACGAGGAAGCGCGGGTCGAGACGTGGGGGCGGGAGCCCGAGGGCGGGATCGAGGTCGACTCGGGCCCGCTCGGCGCCCTCGTCCTCCTGCTCGAAGCAGACCGACGGGGCGCGCTGCCGGCGGTCGACGCGCGGGAAGCCGGGACCGACATCGGGTTCGCCGCGGGGGCGCTTCGGGCGGTCTGGGGTTCGGGGCCCACTGCTTCTCTAGGTCCGACCGTGCGCGATCTGGTCGAGCTCGCCCGATACGCCCTCGCGTGAGCCGTGGCGGGAATGCGCCGATCCCCCGCCCGTCGGACCGATGTGCCGTTAGATAGTCGAACGAAATCGGTGCGGCGAGGCCTCATGCCCCCGGTCCGTTCGATTCTGTCGCTCACCGCCGGCCCCGGAGCCGAAGAGCTCGACGCGGTCCGTGACGTCCTGCGGGCGACCGTCCTCCGGTGGATCCCCCACGGGGCCGCCCCGGGCCTCGGTTGCCCGGCGTTCTGGCCGCCCACCTACCCCGGGCGCGGCCCCGAGCACCTTCCGGGCGCGCGGGACGGGAGACTCGCCGCCTCCCTCGCGGGGCCGATCGGGGCGCCGGCCCCGTCGGACGTCTCGCTCACCGCGCGCCCCCGGCGCACGCTCGCGGACCGGCCGGGGTCCGAAGCGACGGCCGGGCCGGCGGGGAACCGACCGTGAACGCTCCCAACGACCACCTCGCCCGCACCGCGGCCGGGACGCCGTACGATGCCCGCGCCGCGCGGGCGGTCCTGCTCATCCTCGCCCTGATGGCGCTCATGGTCACCTACGTGGAGACGATGGTGCTGCCCGCGTTCAAGTCGTTCGCCCAGTTCTTCGACTTTCCCCCATCGACGACCATCGTGTGGATCATTTCCGCGTACCTGCTCGTCGGGACCGTCGCGACCCCGATCTTCGGAAAGCTCGGGGACAAGTACGGCAAGAAGCGAGTGATCCTCTCGGTGATGGGACTCTACGCGATCGCCGTGAGCGTCGCGGGGTTCACGCCCGAAATCGGCGCCGCGTTCGGGATCGACCGGGCGAACCAGATCTACGTGCTGATCGTCGTGCGGGCATTCCAGGGGCTCGGGATGGGGATGTTCCCGCTCGCCTTCGCGATGATCCCCGAAGTCTTCCCCGCCGCCCGGGTCGGTCAGGCCCAGGGGGTCATCGGGGGCATGTTCGCGGCGGGCGCCGCAATCGGGCTCGTCGGCGGGGGCTACATCGCCTTTCAGTTCGGCTGGCAGCTCACCTACCACACCGTGATCCCGCTCTCGGTGGTCCTGGTCGTCCTCGCCCACTTCGTTCTGCGCGAATCCCCCCACCTCTCCCCCAACCCGATCGACTTTCCCGGCATCAGCAGCCTCGGCTTCGCGCTCGGCACCGCCATGTTCGGTCTCACCGAAGGGACGTACTGGGGGTGGACGGACCTCGCGGCCGTCCGCCTCGGCGTCGTCCCCTTCGGGGTCCCGGAGCTCTTCCTCCTCGCCCTCGCGGCGGCCGTCTTCTTCGTTGGTTGGGAGCGGCGGGCCGCGAACCCCGTGGTCTCGTTCACCGCGATGCGGCAGCGGAACATCTGGGTGTCGAACGTCAACGGGATCTTCGTGGGCATGGGGATGTTCCTGATCTTCGTCTCGATGGTGCTCTTGGTCGAGTACCCGGTGGCGCCCGGGTTCGGCTACAACGAGTTTCAAATGGGGCTGGTCGCGCTCCCGTCCGCGCTCAGCATGCTCGCCCTCGCGCCGCTCTGGGGCCGCTGGGCGGCGGCTCGAGGACCGAAGCCGGTCATGATCGCCGGGTTCGCGATCATGGGCCTCGGCGCGACCGGGCTGCTCGTCTTTCACGCGAACGTCTACGAGCTACTGCTGCTCTCGATCCCCTCGCTCGTGGGAAACGTCGCGGTCCTGATCGCGATGTCGAACATCATCGTGCTCTCCGTCTCCCCGAGGGAGCTCGGGATCCAGACCGGTATGAACCAGACGTTCCGCAATCTCGGCAGCGCGGTCGGGCCGGTCATCGCGGCGACCGTGACCGCGAGCTTTCTGACCGAGACGGTCTACGGCCCCCCGGGGAGCGCCGTCGTGAGGTCGACGTACTCGATCGTCGGCTTCGAGGTCGTCTTCGGCATTACCGCGGCGATCGCGGCCGTGGGGCTCGTGCTCTCGCTCGCGCTTCGCAACTTCCGCTTCCTGGCGGACGGTCGGCGCACCGGCTCCTCCGACGAGACCTCTCCAGTCCCCGCGCGGCCCGGGGAGGAGCCCGGGGTCGCGGTCCCTGCTTCCTAGCGCGCGATCACGAGCAACCGCTCGTGGACCCGCAGACGGTGCACGCATAGCACGTGCCCGAGCGCATCATGATCCCGCCGCAGACGGCGCAGGAGGGGGCGTCCTCGCTCGAGGCGCCCGCGCTCGACGACTCCGGGGCGAACGCATCCAGGGGTCGGGTCTCGAACTTCACCGTCTGGCTCGCCGGGACGCCCGGCTTCGTGGCGGCCGGGGCCGGTGCATGGCCGTTCCCGTTCCCTTCGGCCGGACCTTCGAGCCCGATCGCGCGCCGCTCATCCTCCGTGAGGAACTCGAGCGCCAGCCAGCGCGCGACGTAGTCAGGGATCGACTTCGCGAAGCGGATCTTCGAGTTGTTCGTCGCGCCGGCGGGCTCGAAACGGAGGTGCGCGAGCTTCCGCACGAGGTCCCGGAGCGGCACTCCGTGCTGGAGCGCCATCGACATCGAGATCCCGAGGGAGTCCATGAGGCCGTTGACGGTCGACCCCTCCTTCGTGACCCGGAAGAACACCTCGCCCGGGCGACCGTCCGGGTACAGCCCGACCGTCACGTAGCCGTCGTGCCCCCCGACCGAGAAGTGGTGCGTGATCGCCTTGCGCTCGTCCGGCAGTCGCTCGCGCGCCGGACCCCGAGGTCCGACGGGCGCGCCGGCCCGGCCCTTGCCGGTCTCGAACGGTTGGGAGGCCTTGCAGCCGTCGCGGTAGAGCGCGACCGACTTGATCCCGAGGCGCCACGCCTCGAGGTAGATCTTCTCGATGTCCTCGACGGTCGCCTCGTTGGGGAGATTGATCGTCTTCGAGGCCCCGCCCGAAAGGAACGGCTGGACGGCGCCGAGCATCTTCAGGTGGCCCATCGGTGGGATCGTGCGGACCCCTCCGGCCGGCGCGAGCGCGCAGTCGAAGACGGTGAGGTCATCCGGGTCGAGCCCGGGGGCGCCCTCGATCGTCCCGACTTTCTCCACGTGCTCGGTGATCGCCCGGATCTCCGCGGGCGAGTAGTCGAGCGCTGCGAGGCCATCGGGCACCGTGCGGTTCACCATCCGCAGCACGCCGCCCCCCACGAGGTTCTTCACCTTCACGAGCGAGAGCTCGGGCTCGAGTCCGAGGGTGTCGCAGCCCATCAGGAGCCCAATCGTGCCGGTCGGGGCGATGACGCTGATCTGGGCGTTGCGATAGCCCCAGAGCTCGCCGGCCTTCACGGTGTCGTGCCAGCGGTCGACGGAAGCCTGCACGAGCGCCGTCAGGCGCGCGTCGTTGAGCGGGATCCCCGCTGCGGCCTTCGCGTGCTTGCCCATGACGCGGAGCATCGGGGCCCGGTTCTTCTCGAAGCCCGCGAACGGAGCCATCCGCTTCGCGATCTCGCTCGACATGTGGTAACCTTCCGCGGAAAGGAACGCCGAGATACCGGCGGCCAGCGTGCGCCCCTCCTCCGAGTCGTACGCGAGCCCGTAGTGCATCAGGAGCGCGCCGAGGTTGGCGTAGCCGAGCCCGAGGGGACGGTAGTCGTGGGAGTTCTGGGCGATCGAGGCCGTGGGGTAGCTCGATGCGTCGACGATGATCTCCATCGCAAGGATCATGGTTCGGACGGCCTGACGGAAGAGCTCGACGTCGAGCTGGCCCTTGGCGTCGAGGAACTTCATCAGGTTGATCGACGCGAGGTTGCACGCCGAGTCGTCCAGGAACAAGTACTCGCTACAGGGGTTGGAGGCGTTGATCCGGGCGGTGTTCGGACAGGTATGCCAATCGTTCGTGATGTCGTCGAACTGGACGCCGGGGTCGCCGCAGCGCCAAGCGGCGTAGGCGAGCTTGCGCCACAGCTCGCGGGCACGGAACGTTCCCCCGACTGTGTGGTCGGTCCGGTTGAAGGTCTTCCATTCCCCGTCCCGGACGACGGCGTCCATGAACGAGTCCGGGATCCGGACGGAGTGGTTCGCGTTCTGGTAGGCGATCGAGGCGTAGGCGCTGTCGGGGTCGGTCCCGTCGAAGTTCGACGAGTAGCCTTCTCGAATAAGGGCGAGCGCTTTGTCTTCCTCCCGGACCTTGCAATCGATGAAGTCGACGACGTCGGGGTGGTCCATGTTGAGGATCACCATCTTGGCGGCCCGACGGGTCGTACCGCCGGACTTGATGACCCCGGCGAGCGCGTCGAACGCGCGCATGAACGAGACGGGTCCCGACGCGATCCCTCCGCCGGCGAGCTTCTCGTGGCTGCCCCGCAGGGGGGAGAGGTTGGTGCCGGTACCGCTGCCGCCCTTGAACAACCGGCCCTCGCTCGTCGCGAGGTTGAGGATCGAATCCATGTCGTCTGCGACCGACTGGATGAAGCACGCGGAGCACTGGGGCGGTTCGCGAACGCCGACGTTGAACCAGACGGGGCTGTTGAACGCCGCCATCTGCTGGACCATGAGGTAGGAAAGGCTCTCCTCGAACGTCGTGGCCTCGTCGGGCGTGTCGAGATAGCCGAGGTCGAGCCCCCGTTGGGCCATGAAGTGGCAGACCCGCCGGATCATGCCATCGATCGAGCTCTCGCGACGTCCTTGGATGATGCGGAAGTACTTCGACGCGGAGATGTTGATGCTCGTGTCCGACCAGGAGGTCGGCGCCCGGATCCCTTTCTGCTCGAAAATGGCCCGGCCATCGGCATTCTTGATGACCGCGTCGTGGCTACGCCACTGGACGGTGTCGAAGGCGGTCTTGCCGCGGGGCACGAGACGAGGGATCGGAATTGGTTCGCGTCCGATCCGGGCCGGCCGAGAGGCAAGCTCGTCGGAGGCGGGCATCGCGCGCTTTTTGGCAACAGCCATCGAGGCTCACTCCTTGGAAGGGCCGCAGAGACGTCCGTCGAGTCGACCGTACCATGCCGCGGGCGCCTATCCCTCGCGCGGCCGGGCGCTGAAACACCCTCGGAGCAGGGCCGTTTCTCGCCGGTCGGCGACGGGCGACGACGCGGATGGTGTCGCTCGGGACACCGTGAAAACCCTCCGGGTGCCGCCAACTGTCCGTTAGTATAAGGTTACTCGGTTCGACGACCGCCGCGCGCGCCCCGGTGCGCGTCGTCCGAAGCGCTCAACGCGTGTCTTGGTAAGAGCGATTGCGCGTTTCGGCGTGGCGGTCCTCGCAGCTCTCTCCGGCCGCGCCGGGCAGGGATGGCGCCCCCCGTGTGGGTCCGCCGGGGGGCGACGATCGTCGAGCGGTGCTACCTACGTACGACCCGCTCCCACCCTCGAGCCTCCCAGGGCAGCCCCGGTACCGCTAGGGGCACCGAGTTTCGGCCGAGCGGCCCCGTTCTTCCGTCGGCACCCGGACCTCCTTCTCCTCGCCCTCACGCGAAGGATCCTCCAGTACCTCGCGGCTCCTCGTCAGCTCACGCGGCCTATCGTGCTCGTAGCGGCTCTCGTCTTCGGTCGATCATCCGCGCGTCCCGGGAGCCGCTACCCACCCGGGGGGGCCCGTGCGGCCGCTTCTCTGTGGCCCCGGGCGGGCTCGAGCAGCAACGGGGGCTTCAGCCGCATCGTGCACGGCATCAGCGACCCGCAGTCACCGCAGTAGAGACCCTCGTCAGCGACCCAGAGGAAGGCACCGCACCGTTCGCACTTGCGGGGATCGTCGGGGTCGTTCCGGCAGACCATCGGGAAGGATCGGAGGGCTCGTGGGGTATTATAATCCGTACGGGCGACCGGCTGGGGAAAGCGGAAAAAAGGGGGACGGGGAGCCTCGAAAAGCTCCCCGAAAGAGTAGGGGCGCCGTTCAGGCGTTCTTCATCTTGGCGCGAGAAATGAAGCCCTTCTTGTCCAGGAAGTACATGTAGCCATCCTGGCGGGTGATCTTCTCCGTTCCGACGCGCGACTTCTTGCCGGACTTGTTCAGCTTGGTCGGGGTCTTCCAGAGATACCCATCCTTGCCGAGATAGTACAGGTAGCCCTTCTCTCGCTTGATTTGCTCCTTGCCTACGCGCTCCGCCATGTTGGCGACCTCTATCGGCGAGAAGAAAGGCCCTCCTATTTAGATGTACTGACGGAGTTACGGCGAAGAAATCGATTTTCCCTGACGGAAAACAAGCGTCGGGACGGCTTCGAAACGATAGCCGAGGTGGTCGGCCGATGGGAGGTCGAAGACCGAGAAGTCGGCCGGGAATCCCGGCACGATCCGTCCCGCGTCCGCGATCCCCGAGGCGTGCGCGGCGTTCACCGTAGCGGCGGTGAGTGCTTCGGCCGGGGTGAGGTGAGCGCCGTGCACGGCGTGGGCGAGGACGAGGGGCATCGACTCGACCCAGGAGTTCGGCGAGCAGTCGCTGCCGAGAGCGACCGGTACGCCCGAGTCGACGAACTCCCGGCCCGGACTGCGGTGGGCCGGGGTCGCCGAGAACGCCGTGAGCGGGAGCAGGACGGCGGTGACGCCGGCGGCGGCGAGCCGGGTGCGGTCGGCTTCGGTCGATCGCAAGAGGTGGTCGGCCGACCGCGCTCGAAGCCGGGCCGCGAGGCGGGCACCGCCCGAGAGGACGAACTCGTCCGCGTGGATCTTGACCTCGAGTCCGAGGGAGAGGGCGGCGCGCAGGAGCCGTTCCGACTGGGCGACCGTGAAGAACCCCGGCTCGCAGAAAACGTCGCAGAACCGGGCGAGCTTCTCGCGCGCGACGACGGGCAGCGTACGGCGGACCATTTGCTCGACGTAGCCGTCCGGACGCGTGCGGAACTCGGGGGGGATCGCGTGGGCCCCGAGATACGTCGGAACGAGGCGCAGTCCGGTCCGTCGGGCGAGGCGGGGGATGAGCCGCAGCAGGCGGAGCTCGCCCGCGAGGGTGAGCGCGTAGCCGCTCTTCACCTCGATCGTCGTGCTTCCCGACCGGGCCATGTGCCCGAGTCGACCGGCGGTCGTGGAGAGCAGCTCCGCATCCGAGGCACGCCGAGTAGCCCGTACGGTCGCGTAGAGGCCGCCGCCCCGGCGGGCGATTTCGGAGTAGCTCTTGCCGGCGATCTTGAGGGGGAGCTCGAACGCACGATCCCCGGCGAAGAGGGCATGCGTGTGGGCATCGACGAACCCGGGGACCAACGTGCCGCCTCGGCCGTCGATCCGGGTGCCGCCCCGGCACAGATGCACCGAGCGGAGGAGGGCTCGCTCGGGCCCCACCGCGACGAACCGGCCATCCCGGACCGCGACGGCTCCGTGCGGGATGCGGTCGATCTCGCGCATCGCCGGTCCGACGCGCGGGACGGGCCCCACCGCGAGCGTTACGACCTCGGCGAGGTTCGTGACCAAGAGGTCGACCGCCGTCATGGCTGGCGGATCAGGTGGTCGAGGAGGTCCCGCGCGACCTCCGCGCCGGGGAAGACGAGGCGGGCCTCGCCCGCCAAGGGCTCGAGGTCCTTGTACCGGGCCGAGAAGTGGGTGAGATAGAGCGCGGCGACTTCGGCGGCGCGCGCGAGCTCCGCGGCCTGCCGCGCGGAGGAGTGCCCCCACTGGTTGGCCTCGGTCTCGAGCTCTTGCCCGGTCGTCGATTCGTGAATGAGCAGGGTCGCTCCGTGGGCGAGCTTGCGGACCTCCTCGGACGGAGCGGTGTCACCGGAGTAGACGACCGAACGCCCGGGTCGCGGGGGGCCCATCACGTCCGCGGGGTGAACGGTGTGGGGGCCCACGTGAACCGACTCCCCGGCCTCGAGCCGGGCGAAGTCGCGGCCCTGGATACCGAGGGCGCGCGCTCGCGCCCCGTCGAACCGTCCGCGTTTCGCTCCCTCCTCGACGCGATAGGCGAGGGCCGGGACCGGGTGGTCGGCGCAGGCGGTCCGGACCGAGTAGTCAGCGAGCTCGACCGTCGACCCCGGCGTCAGCGCGTGCACCGCGACCGGGAAGCGGAGCGTGAAGTAGCCCATGCGGAGAGCGCGGCCGATCATCTCCTCGGCATCGGGCGGGCCATAGATGTCAAGGGGTTCCGTCCGATTGTTGAGGTTCATGCTCTGGATGAGGCCCGGGAGGCCGAGAAAGTGGTCGCCGTGGAAGTGCGTGAGGAAGATCCGCCGCACGCGCATGAACGACACCCCCGACTGGAAGAACTGGCGTTGGGTGCCCTCCCCGCAATCGAGCAGCACGAGCTCCTTCTCGAGATCGAGCGCGATCGCGCTCGCCGACCGGTCCTTCGTCGGCCAGGAGCCGGCGGTGCCGAGGAAGGTGAGGTGCATCGCCCCGTGGCACTCGTCGGCGTCTAAAAGGTGGAGGGGGGACCGGGGCAGGTCGCGGTGCGTACCGGGAAGGGGTCACCTTCCCTCAACCGAAACGGGAAGGGGCGGGAGCGCCCGGTGCGGAGCGATGGTCGACTGGGACCGGGCCGAGGCGCTTCGCACCCGGGGCTGGGATTGGGAGCGCATCGCGAGCGATTCGAAGGTCGGAATCCATCCCGACGACTCCGTCCGCGAGCGGGGACGGGCACCGCGGGGCCTCATCCACCGAGAACGCTCCCGCGAGCACCGGCGTCCGAGTTCCCCGGGCGTCCCCTCGAAGCGAGCGGCGGTGGAACGCGAGCGTCGCTGGGGTCCTCCCGGGTCGGGTACTTATTGAACCCGGTGTTCGGGGTCTGGTCCGCCGCCGCCTTCCGAGGGGCCCGGTCGTGTCCCGACGCGCGGACCGGGGGCAAAAGAGGAAAAGGGGCCCTGGGCTCGCGGGTCCGTGGTCGACTGGGACCGGGTCGAAGAGCTCCGGGACAAAGGGTGGGACTGGGACCGGATCTCGGAAGACTCGAAGGTCGGTTTCCATCCGGACGCCTCGATGCGCGAGCCCGGCCGCGCCCTACGCGGCCTCTACCACCGGCAACGATCCCGGCGGCGTCGCGAGGAGCCGACGACGGCGGCGAAGTCGAAGAAGATCGCCGAGGCACGCGAACGGCGCTGGTCGCTCGCGCGGTGGGGCTTTCTCCTCACGCCGATCCTCGGGATCTGGTTTGCGATCGCGTACTTGGCCCCCTCCCCCGTCGGGCTCATCCTGCCCGCGTTCCCGTATCTGGCGCTCGGCCTCGCGATCGCGGCGTTCCTTCTCGTCTTCGGACTGTGGCGCTCGAGCGCAGCGCGCTGGACCAAGGTGTTCCGCACGACGCTCGTCACGGGCATCGTCCTCGGCCTCGTGCTCTCCTCCATGATCGCGCTCGGAGGCATCCTGTTCTTCGGCTGCCCGTACCTCCCCTCGGCTGCGACGGCCGCGCCCCAGCCGGGCGGCCAGGGGTGGACGTCGGTCAGCGTTTCCCCGTGGCAGGACGGGGGAAAGCCGGTCTTCTACTACTACGGGGCCATCTGGTGCCCGTACTGCTCGGCGAGTAGCTGGCCGTTGTACAAGGCGCTGAGCTCGTTCGGTAGCCTCTCGGGGACGTACCTGGCGTACTCCAGCACCGCCCCGACCGAGCCGTACCCCGCCACCCCGGAGATCGTCCTCGGCCAGGCCACGCTGAGCTCCCAATGGATCTCGTTCCAGGTCAGCATGTACACCGGCAGCCAGGACTCGGTGTTCCCGGCCACGAGCAACTGCTACCAGCAGGCCTACGTCGGGGCCTACTCCGGAAGCTCGATTCCCTTCGTCGTGATCAACGGGCAGTACGTCCACGGCGGGAGCAGCTTGGTCAATCCCGCGCAGTTGAGCAGTTACGCCGGCTCCGGCGCCCAGACCGTGCTCAACCAGGTCAACAGCGAGAGCGGCCCGGCCTGGTCGACCATCAGCTCCCAGGCCTGGTGGATGATGGCGTTCATGGCGAAATCGACCGGTGCGACCTCCTCCAACGTGGCGAGCCAGGCGTACGCTTCGGGATGGACCGTGGCCGACAAGACGAACGTTGCAAGCGACCTCGCACTGCTCTAGGGGCGACCGTGCGAACCCGGACCGTCCGGACCCTGATCTACCTCGCCGCCGGGCTCGGTCTGATCGTTTCGATCTTCGCGGCGCTCGAGTTCTACGAGGCGTCGCTCCGCAGCCTCTGCTCGATCAACGCCTTCTTCTCGTGCTCGACGGTCGATACGAGCGGACGGACCACCACGCTCTGGATCCCGGACTATTTGTGGGGGATCGGGGGCTTCCTCCTCACCCTCGCCTTCGCGGGGGTCGCGGAATCGCGCCCCCGCGACCGACGGTGGACCTACGCCCTGCTCGGGCTGACCTCGCTGGGCGTGGGATTGTCGCTCTACTTCGTCTACGTGGAGCTCGCCCTCATCGGGGCATTCTGCGTCGTCTGTGCGACCGCCTACGTCTTCGGCGGGATCGCGTGGGGGGGCGCCCTCGCCCTCGCGACCCGTCCCCCCCGAGGCTCGGAGCCCACGGTCCATCGACGTCGTCCCCGCCCCTCGGCCCCGGCCGAAGACGAGCCCGTGGCGCTTGAAGAGGACTGAGCGGGACCGCCACCTCCTCGCCCGAGCTCGGTTTTCCCTCGGCCGGTGAGCCCGGGGCAGGGGCGGTTATATATCCGACCTTGCTCGGCCGCCCCGGTTAGCCTATGGCAGTAGACCCCTACGCAACGCTGGCCGCGGGAATCGCGATCGCGGGTGGACTGATCGGCACGGGCATGGCCCAGTCCGGCATCGGAGCCGCCGGCATGGGGATCATCGCCGAGAAGCCGGAGAAGTTCGGTCAGGTGCTGTTCTTCTTCGTCATTCCCGAAACGCTCTGGATCATCGGGTTCGTTCTGGGGATCATCCTCCTGCTCGGGGTCATCTCCTAGGGCCGCGCTCGAGCCCCTCTGCCATGACCCTCGAAAGCCTGGTGGAGGAGATCCGCCGGCGCGGGCAGGCCGAGCTCGACTCGATCGAGAGGTCCCGGGACGCCGAAACGACCCGCATCGCTGCCGATCGCGATCGCCGGGTCGCCGAGATCCGGACGGAGTCGGCCCGGGCGACCGAGGGCGAAGCCGCCCGCGAACGGGCCCAGCGCCTCGCGGCCGCGAAGCTGCGGGCCCGTAAGCTCCTCTACGAAGCGCGCGAAGCGCGGCTGCAGGCGGCGATGGTCGATACCCGGGCACTCCTCGAGCGATTCGCATCCTCCGCCGCCTACGCGCCCGCGCTCAAGCGGATGTTCGCGGTCGCGACCGAGACGCTCGGTAAGTCGGTGCGGGTGCGCGGCCGCTCCGAGGACGCGCCGCTCCTCCAGAAGCTCGCCGGCAAGGCCTTCGACCCGACCCCGGAGCCGATCCTGGGCGGGCTCGTCGCCGAGACCGTGGACGGTGCGCGGCGGCTGACCCTGTCGTTCGACGAGCTCTTGCGCCTGCGCGAGGACCAGGTCCGCGAGCTCTTGGCCTAGCGGGGGCGGCGGCGATGGCGGGCTCCCCGTACGCGAGCGCCCTCGGGCGCCTGAAGCCCGAGTTCTCCCAGTTCCTCGGGCGCGACGCCTACGCTTCCCTCGTCGCGGCGAAGGAGCCGAACGAACTCGCGAAACTCCTTGAGACGACGCCCTACACCGTCGACATCGCCCGGGCGCGGGCGACCCTCACGGGGGCGACGATGGTCGAGGTCGCCATCAATCGCACCTTCGTGCGGCGCAACCGCCACGCCTACGAGGCGGCGCCTTTCGCCGGACGGGCGATCGTCGCAGCGTATCTCGGCCGCTGGGACATTCAGAACATCGAGATGATCCTCTCGGCGAAGGTGCTCGGCCGCACCATCACCGAGACCGAGGACCACCTGGTCTCGAGCCGTGAGATCCCGGCCGGCCTGTACGCCGGAGTGATGACGCTCGACGACTTCCGCATCGTGCTCGGCCAGCCGACGGTGGAGGCGACCGTCGCCCATCTCGTAAAGCACGGCTACGGGGGAACGATCCTCCCGCTCCTCGAGGCGTTCGAACGGACGCACGACATCTTCCCCGTCCTCCAGGCGCTCGACCGGCAGTACTACCGCTCGGTTCTCGAAGCCGCCCGGTTCTTCCAGGGCGACGAGTGGGTCGTCCGCGCGTTCGTCCAGAGCGAGATCGACGTGCGGAACACGATGCTGTTGCTCAAGGGGAAGGCCGCGGAGCTCGGCGTCGAGGCGGTCCTTGCCCGCTGGCTCGACGGCGGGACGCTCACCTCGGCGCAGGCGCCGGACCTCTATGCGGCGCGCGGGGTCCCCGAGCTCGCCGAGCGGCTCGCGACCCGGTTTCCGTCGATCACGGAAGGGAACGCGGAGCACGCGAACGGGGAGAGCCTTTCCGGCTACGAGGTGGCGATCCAGCGCGACCGCGCGCTCACCGAGCTCAAGCGGATGCGGACCTACCCCCTTTCCCTCGCGGTGATCTTCGCCTATCTCCTGATGGCCGAGCTCGAGCGGGCCGACCTGCGGCGGATCGTCTTCGGTCGGCTCTACGGCTTCTCGCCCGAACGCCTGACTCCGTTGCTCATCTCCCCGCGCCTGTAGCACCCTCGCCGCTCGCTAGGTCGGGGGGCCCTGAACGAACGGCTCCGCCACAACCCGGCCGTCCGGCCCGATTGAGCTCAGCGTGTGCGTCCGAGGCGCGCCGAACGGCCGGAACGCCCGGCCGTTCCCGGAGTAGAACTTCGAGAAGTACTCGACGAAGATCAGCCGCGCGCCCTGGATGCCGGGCTCGAAGACCCCGAGGATCACGTTGAACGTCTGGCCGACGAGCAGGATGACGATGCCGGCGATCACCCCGACGACCGCCCCGCCGTAGACGAGCCCGCTGCCGATCGTGTTGATCACGAGCGCGAGGATGACGCTCGCGAGCAGGATCCCGACGAGCCGAGTGTAGGACAGAATGTGGCTCACCACTTCGATGAGCCCCATCATCCCCATCTGGATCCCCTCCCCGAAGACGAGCAGTCCGAGCCCGACCGCGAGCAGGACGAGGTAGAGGTCGAAGAGCGGGTTCGAGAGGGAGTACTGCCGGTGGATGACCGCAAGGCCGAAGAACGCGACCCCGAAGGCGAAAAGGATCCCGCCGAACTTCCCAAGGACGCCCCGCCGGCGGTGGTGGAAGTACTCCTTGAGGGCCCCGAAGGCGAACCCGAGGACGACCATCCCGAGCCCGACGTACCCGGCGAAGAGGAGGAGGATGGGGACGCCCGCCTTGCTCGCCGGATCGAGGGGGGACGCGTAGCCGAAGAGGAGATGGAGCAAGTGGAAGCCGAAGAACTCGTCCCAGACGAGACCGAGTCCGATCGCGAGGGCGCAGCCGGGAAGGAGCGCGTAGGCGAGCTGCTGCATGCCTCTTGGTCCCATGATCATCTTCACGAAGTTGCGGCCGAACTTCGGAAGGAAGCGGGCGCCGGGGAAGCCCGCGATCATCCAGAGGGAGATGAGCAGGATGACGAGCCCGTAGCCCCAGTCCCCCAGCATGAACCCGAAAAAGATGGGAAAGACGATTGCGAAGACGAGCGTGGGGTCCCACTCGGTCGCCTGCGGCAGCGAGTAGAACCGGATGAAGAACTCGAACCGGCGCACCCCTCTCGGGTTGCTCATCAAGGTCGGAGGCTCCTCAGGAGTGGGAACGTCGTAGAAGTGGACCCGTCCCGCGGTCGCCGCCGCGACGACCGAGCGCAAACGGTCCACGTCGCGCTGGGGGACCCAGGCCTCGAGCGCGAACGTCGCCCGGCTCGCACCGAGCTTCGCGAGCACCTCCGCCTTGCGGTTCTCGATCTCGAGCGCCTCGTCGATCGCGGCGACCGTCGGGTACCACGCGCCCGCGATCGTGCGCAGCCGTTCGTCGATCTCGGCTCGTCGGCGGTCGATCGCGTCCCGGCGCGCGCGCCGTTCGACGAGCTCCTCGGTCGGGGTGCCGCGCAGCGCCGGCACGGCGACCAGGCGCACCCCGTGACCCTGGGCCGCTCGGCTGAGCGCCTCCGCGCCTGCGGGGCGGGTGATGACGAGGAATCGGACGGTCTCTCCCGCCGGACCGAGGAGGAAGCGGGCGTCCGCCTCGGGGGGAAGCGCATGCTCGACCTCGCCGAACGCATCGGCCGGGGCCTGCCCGAAGAACGTGAGGTAGTTCGCCGAGCGGAGGTACTCGAGACGCTCGGGGTAGAACGAAAGCTGCTCGAGGAGTTCGACCGTGTCCTGCGTGGCCTTCTTCTCGGTGAGCAGGCGGTCGTCCTCCCGCTTGAGCTCGCCGACCTCGGCGTCGATCGGAACCGATTCCGCGGCCCGGAAGATCTCCGAGAGCGAGTCGAACCGCCGCGGGGTCGTCATCCCGGTCCGGGGCAAGGCGCTCAGAAGTCCCCGGAACCGGAGGGTCTCGTCCCCGACGCGGCGTAAAGTCTCCGAGCCGCGCTCGGGCGCGAGTTCCGCCATCGCTTCGGGGCGGAGGGGCTCGACCTGCGCGACCCTCAGGTCGTGGAGGACGGTGAGGACCCGCTCCTCGTCCTCCCGAAGGCCGAAGAGGCCGACCTTCGCCATCCGCACCGGACGCAGCACCATCGGACCCGATCCTTCCGTCAGTCGGTCGCGAAGCGCCCGAGGAGGACCGCGAGAAGCTCTTCTTTGCGGTCAGCCACGCCCTTCCCCGCGCCGCGAGCGACGGCCGCGGCCTCCCGCTCGCCGTCCGCAATGATCTGCCGGGCCTCGGCATCGGCCGTGGCCCGGGCCGCGTCGACGGCCCGCGCCCGTTCCGCGTCCGTCACCTCGCGGGCCGTGGCGATCGCCGTTTCGGTCTCTGAGCTCGTCCGCTTCCGCGCCGCCTCGGCCTCCCGTCGGGCCTCCGCGAGCCGTGCGTCCCACTCGTCTTCGACGGCCTTGATCCGCTTCAATGCCTCGATCGTACCGGTGTCGGCCGACCGGGGCTTTCCTTCCGAATCGTTCATCCGATCCCTCCCGCGAGCTTGAGAACGAGCAGGAGGAAGAGGGCGAGCGCGACGACCTTGATCGTGACGCTCACCGTCCAGAGCGCTGCGAACCGCGAGACCGCGTTACGCGACGGCGACACCCGAACCCTCCTGCTCCATCTTGCGCTTGACGGCCTTCAGCATGCTGAACGCGTCGCGCTCCATCTCGTCGAAGCGGAACTTGATGTAGCGTACGATCGCATCGAGGCGGGGGATCAGGACGTTCTCGATCGCGCTCGCCCGCCGCTTCGTCTTCTCGATCTCCTTGAGCAGCCGGCGAAGGGCGTTCTCCTTTTCCGCGATGTCGAGGACGACCTGGTAGATCCCCTGGAAGTGGCGGATCGACTCCTGGACGGACGTCGGGAGGTCGAGGAGGGCGCTCGCCTCCGTCGGGGCGTAGCCCCCCCGGTCGATGCGGGGGGTGCGCACGCCCATCACGTTCTTCGTGGAGACCGCGACCGGCCGCACGTCGGGCAGTAGCATGGAGATGTTCTCGAGCCGGGTCGGCCCCTCCATCATCTCGGCGTTGCGGATCGACTCGTAGCCACGGGCGATCCGTGCCTGGAGGTCGCCGCGCAGTCGCAGCGCCTCCCGCGAGATGGCGAAAAACTCGGCGATGAGCGCCGAGCGCTTCAGTTTGAGGAGGTTCAGTCCGCGTTTTGCGACGCCGATCCGCCGACGGGTGCGCAGGAGCTCGAGGCGAGTCGGCCGGACGTTCTCGAGCGCCATGGGGTCTCCTTTTCCCGTCCTAGGAGTCCGCGACGGGCGGGTGGGCGCGGAACTGCGAGATGAACTCGGGACGGATCCGCTTGAGCTCGGAGTCGGGGAAGTCGGAGAGGATGTCCCAGGCAAGCGCGAGGCTCTGGTCGATCGTCCGGTCCTCGTCCGGCCGTTGGTTGACGAACTCCTTCTCGTAGCGGTCGGCGGCTCGCAAGTAGATCCGGTCCGTGGCGCTGAGCGCCTCCTCCCCGACGATCGCCGAGAGCGCCCGCTGGTCCTTGCCGGTCGCGTACGCCGCGAACAACTGGTCGGAGACGCCCCGGTGGTCCTCTCGCGTACGTCCCTTCCCGATCCCGAGGCTCATGAGGCGGGAGAGGCTCGGCAGGACGTCGATCGGCGGGTAGATGCCTTTGCGTTGAAGCTCGCGGCTGACGTAGACCTGGCCCTCCGTGATGTACCCTGTGAGGTCGGGGATCGGGTGGGTGACGTCGTCGGCGGGCATCGTCAGGATCGGCAATTGCGTGATCGACCCCTTGCGGCCGTGGATCTTCCCGGCCCGCTCGTAGAGCGTCGCGAGGTCGGTGTAGAGATACCCCGGATACCCGCGGCGCCCCGGCACCTCCTCCCGGGCGGCCGAGACCTCTCGCAATGCCTCGCAATAGCTCGTCATGTCGGTGAGGATGACGAGGACGTGCAGGTTCCTCTCGTACGCGAGAAACTCGGCGGCGGTGAGCGCCATCCGCGGCGTCACGACGCGCTCCATCGACGGGTCGGAGGAGAGGTTCAGGAACACCACGGCGCGCTCGAGCGCCCCGGTCGACTCGAACTGCCGGAGGAAGTAGTTCGCCTCTTCGCTCGTGATCCCCATGGCTGCGAAGACGATCGCGAACCCCTCGGTCGAGTCGCGAAGCTTCGCCTGCCGGACGATCTGCGCGGCGATCTGGTTGTGCGGAAGTCCCGCCGCCGAGAAGATCGGGAGCTTCTGGCCGCGGACGAGCGTGTTGTTGACATCGATGGTCGAGATCCCGGTCTGGATGAACTCGCTCGGCTCCTCGCGCGAGTACGGGTTCATCGCGTTCCCGACGATCTCGAGCCGCGTGTCGCTGACGATCTTCGGACCGCCGTCGCGAGGCTCGCCGAGCCCATTGAAGACCCGCCCGAGGAGCTCGTCCGAGACCGCGAGGGTCGCGACCTCGCCGAGGAACTTCACGCTGGTCTGCTCGATGTTGATCCCCATCGTTGGGCCGAAGACCTGGACGATCGCGAGCCCCTTGCGGGAGTCGAGCACCTGGCCCTGTCGGCGCTCGCCGTTCGGGAGGGCGATCTCGACGATCTCCCCGTAGGCGGCATTCGCGACATCGCGCACGAAGATCAGCGGGCCCGACACCCGGTCGATCGTGCGGTAGTCGACGGGGACGTCGCGGGGAGTCTTCGGGGCGTTCGCGCCTTTCGTCGCCATCTACGCCCCTCCGGCCGAGGCGACGGCTTCGGCCATCTCGGCCTCGAGCTGGTCGAACTGGTTCTTCAGGTCCGCCTCGGGGATCCACTTCATCCGCGAGAGCTTCGTCCGGACGGGAAGCCGCTGCAGCTGGGCGACGGTCGCGCCCTTCCCGATCGCATCCTGTTCCCGGTCGCCGAACGAGAGGATCGCGCGCAGCATGCGCAGCTGCTTCTGGATCGACGTGTAGGTATCGACCTCGTCGAACGCGCTCTGCTGCAGGTAATCCTCGCGCAGCATCCGCGCGACGTCGAGTGTCGCCTTTTCGCGCTCGGGCAGCGCGTCGACTCCGACTAGCTGCACGATCTCTTGGAGCTCCGACTCCTTCTGGAGCGTTTCGAGGGCGCGCTGGCGCAAGGCGACGAACTCCTTCGAGAGCTCCTTGCGGTACCAGGGCTCGAGGTCGTTGAGGTAGAGGGAATAGCTCTGCAGCCAGTTGATCGAGGGGAAGTGACGCCGCGACGCGAGCGACGCATCGAGGGCCCAGAAGACGCGCGCGACCCGCAGCGTGTTCTGGCTGACGGGCTCGGAGGTATCCCCCCCCGGGGGCGAGACGGCGCCGACGACCGTCACCGAGCCGGTCCGTCCTTCGGGGGACAGGGTGATGACCCGACCGGCGCGCTCGTAGAACTCAGCGATGCGTCGGCCGAGGTAGGCGGGATATCCTTCCTCACCGGGCATCTCCTCGAGGCGGCCGGAGATCTCGCGCATCGCTTCCGCCCAGCGGCTCGTCGAGTCGGCCATCAGCGCGACGTCATAGCCCATGTCGCGGTAGTACTCGGCGATCGTGATCCCGGTGTAAACGCTTGCCTCCCGGGCGGCGACCGGCATGTTGGAGGTGTTCGCGATCAGGATCGTCCGCTCCATGAGCGGGCGCTTCGACTTCGGGTCCTGGAGGTTGGGGAACGTCGCAAGAACCTCCGTCATCTCATTGCCGCGCTCGCCGCAGCCGACGTAGACGACGATGTCGGAATCGGCCCACTTCGCGAGCTGCTGCTGAGTGACCGTCTTCCCGGACCCGAACGGGCCCGGGATGGCGGCCGTCCCGCCCTTCGCGACCGGAAAGAACGAGTCGATGACGCGTTGGCCGGTGATGAGCGGGACTTGGGGCGGAAGCTTCTGGGCGACGGGCCGCGCGACGCGGACCACCCACTTCTGGGAAAGCGCGAGGGGGACGGCGCCGTTCGGTGTCGCGACCGATCCGATCGGGTCGTGGACCGTGTAGGTCCCGCTCTGAAGCTCCTTCAGGGTTCCGCGAAGTCCGGGAGGGACCATGATCTTGTGCAAGATGAGGGCGGTCTCCTGGACGGTCCCGAGAACGGCGCCCGGCGTGACTTCGCTCCCCACCTTCGCGGTCGCGGTGAACTCCCACTTCGTGGTCGGGTCGAGCGGGGGAACGGAGAAGCCTCGAGTGATGAAATCCCCGACGCTCTTCTGGATGACGTCGAGCGGGCGCTGGACGCCGTCGTAGATGGACTTGAGGAGCCCCGGCCCGAGCTCGACGCTCAGCGCTTGACCGGTGTTCTCGACGGGGTCCCCAGGGCGGATGCCCGTGGTGTCTTCGTAGACCTGAACGGTCGCCGTGCCGGCGACGAGGCGGATGATCTCTCCCACGAGGCCGAGCGCGCCGACGCGCACGACGTCGTACATCTTGGCATTCGTGAGGCCTTCGGCGATAACCACCGGACCGGAAACCCGCGCGATGACCCCTGCCATCTTCCTCTCCTACGTCGGAACCTGAAGCGTGACCCCGAGAACCCGCTTCGCGAGCGCGTTGATGCTCTCGACCTCAAACTCGCCGGTCGGCGTCGGGACGAAGACCGTCAGCGGTTCGAGGGAGGCGTCGGCGTTCGCGCGCTGGGCCTCGGAGAGGGAGGCACGGACCGACTGGCTCGCGATGACGAGGCTGTACTGTCCCTCGTTCATCACCCGTTGGAACTCCTCGACGGAGTTCTCGGGGGTCACTTCGATGACATTCTTGAGCCCGATCAGGCGGAATCCGATGGCGAGCTCACGCTCGCCGAGCACGACGGTGGGTCCCGGTTCCTGTGGGGTCTCGGGCACGGCGTTGCCCGCGGGGTTCCGGCGTATTTAAGAACTGCCCCGGGCGGGCGGACGTCCCGGCGACCGGGGAGCTCCGGCCCTCGGCCGGGAGCTCACTTGTAGACCGAGTTGTGGACGTGGCCCTCTTCGTCGGTGATCAGGATGCACTCGCCCTCGCACTCGAACAGGCAGGCCTCGCAGACGATGCAATCCGGGCCGTGGAGGGAGACGGACTTCTCGCCGCGGAACTGGAACTTCGCCCCGACCGCCGGGTCATCGATGAGGTCGGGCAGCTCGTCCCGCGGGCGTAGCTCGAAGACGTTGACCGGGCAGACGTCGCGGCAGTGCGAACAGCCCGTACACTTGGCGAGGTCGATATCGACCGTGACCATCGCGCTTCTCCGTCCGCGAAATCCACCAGCGTCCCCTATTTAGGATTGCGAACCACGCTACCGGCCGTGGCCTCGCGGGCGCGAAAGGACCTCACCTCCCTGCCTTGGGCGGGGAGCCGACTCCCGCCCGACGGGACAAACCTCTTTGAGCCGGACGTGTCGCTGGGCCGGCGGGGAACGAATTCCTCGAGGGGGTAGCTCCGATTCCGATCGCGCTCGTGTGGGACGCCGCTTTTCTGGCCGGCCTCGTGCCGGTCGTTTTCCTGCTGGTCAATGCGCTCCTCTCCCGCCGACGGGCGTCGGGGGGACGGGTTCGCGCACTCCCTCCGAAGGAGGTCACGATCGTCATCCCCGTTCACGCCGAGCGGCCGGAACGATTCGAGGAGTGCCTCCGCTCGGCCGTTCGCCAGGGCAGCCGTGTGGTGGTGGTCGGCGACGGCTGCGAGGAACCGTATCGTTCCCTCGCGCGCCAGGCGGCGGCCGAGTTCATCCACCTGCCCGAGCAGGGAGGGAAGAAGCGAGCATTGGCCGCCGGACTACGCGAGGTGACGACTCCGTTCGTCCTCTTCGTCGACAGCGACACCGAGCTCCCCGAGCACGCCGTCCGGGACCTGTCGACGTACTTCGAAGCCGGGGTCGGCGGCGTGGGGGCGAACCTCTTCGTCCGGGCCAGCGGCTCTCCCGCGGCCCGGGCCGCCGAGTTCGTCGAGCGGGCGCGGGAGGTCGTGCTGCGGGCGATGTCCTCGCGGGGGAACGTTCTCTACCTCGACGGTGCGTGCATGATGTTCCGCACCGAAGTGGTTCGTCCGTACGTCCTATCGGACGAATTCCAGCGCCTCACCGTCCTCGGCCGCCCGACCCGGCTCGGGGACGACTGGCAGCTCACCGACTATGTCCTCCGCCAGGGTCTGCGCACGGTGAAAGCGTATCCCGTCGCGGTCGTGACCGAGCGGCCCGAGACCCTGGCCGACTTCGTCCGGCAGAACGTCCGCTGGTCCCGCTCGGGCTGGATCCGCGTCGGCCGCTACCTGCGCGGCGAGGGTCCGCAGAACCCGGGGCTGTTCTACCGTTTCGAGCTGGTGGGAACCTACGCGCTCCCCCTTTTGGCCCTCGCGCTCGGCATCGTACGGCTGCCGGCCTACCTGCACATGGTCGAGCGGTTCCTGGACCCCTTTACCGACGCCGTCATGGGGCTGGTCCCGTCGTCGCCCGTCTTCCATGTCTCCCCGCTTGTGCGAGCCTTCTTCTCCGTACAGGTCGCGGTGGGCGGGCTCGCCGCGGGCGCGTTCGGATGGGCGGTGGCTCGTCGGCTTCCGCCCGGTGACCGCGCCCGGACGCTGGCCTGGGGGATGCTGGGGTCGGTGCTCCTCCTTCCCACGACGATCTACGCCCTCCTCACGTTCTGGCGTTCCCCGGTCTGGCGCGGTTCCGCTCGGGGGCGATCGGACGGGTCGATCGTGCCGACCTCGGCGCTTCCTCCGGGCCCCGCCGGAAGGTCGCCGCTGCTGCCGCGCTGATCTCCGCGGGACCCACCCGAGCCGGGAGGAGCCGTTAACCGGCCCCGGGCCCTGGGGCGGTGGCAGGCCGTGAGCGATATCCTGCTCGGGACCAGCGGTTGGGATTACTCGGAGTGGCTCGGCCGCGTCTATCCCCCGCGCGGGGTCTCTGACCGCCTGGCCTACTACGCCAAGCTGTTCCCGATCGTCGAGGTCAACTCGACGTTCTACCGGCTCCCGCCCCCGTCCGTCGCCGCCTCGTGGGTGCGTCGGACACCCGCCCGGTTCCGGTTCGCCGCGAAGTTCCCGCAGACGATCACCCACGATCTTCGCCTCGTCGGGACCGACGAAGAGCTCACCCGCTTCCTCGCGGTGCTCCGTCCGATCCGCGAGGCCGGCAAGTTCGTCGCCGCGCTCCTACAGCTCCCGCCGTCGCTCCCGTTCGAAGCGGCGACCGTGCGCCGGTTCTACGAGACGCTCCCCCGCGACCTTCCGGTCGCGGTCGAGTTCCGGGAGCGCTCGTGGCTCGTCCGAGAGTCGTACGCGCTCCTGCGGGAGTTCGGGCTCGCCCACGTGATCGTCGACGGGCCCCACCTTCCGATCGCACTCGAGGTGACGGCCCCGTTCGCGTACGTCCGCTGGCACGGCCACGGAAGCCCGCTCTGGTACGACTACCTGTATGGCCCTGCGGAGCTCTTCGCCTGGGTCCCGCGGGTCCGCACCCTCACCGAGCACGTCACGACCGTCTACGGGTTCTTCAACAACCACTTCCGCGGGGACGCTGCCGTGAACTGCCGCACGCTCTCGGAGGAGCTCGGGCTCCCGCTGCCGGCCGGAAGCGGGCGGCTCGACGCACCCGAACCCGCGCGGAAACCGTAGCCGCCCTCTCCCTCCTCCCAGGGGCTCGACGGGGGGTCGGCTCGGGCCGGGGATCTGCGAAGGACCCCGCCGGGCCCCGCGGAGATCCGTGCGGAACCGCTACAGCGGTTATCGCTGGAGGCCGGCGCTCTGACGCCGGCCTTCCGCAATCCCTGTCGCGTGAGGGCTCGAACGCGGTACCCCATCGACGCAGGGCTCGCGGTGACGCTCGGTCGAAGCTCCCGAAGCTCGAATCGCGGTACGGGCCGCAGATGTCCATAGTCAGGAACACGCGGCCGGCTGCGTTCGCGGCGAGATTCTCGAACGAAGCGCAGTGTAATGCAGCTCTTGAAAGTGAGGGCCGAAGGAGGAGGTGCTGGTAGCGGGCCCCATCCGAGACCGGCGGCGGGCGGGGTGGCTCTAAGCAACGTTTGGGATCACGGAAGCAATGTTCGTACGCGGGGTTCCGGCCGAGGAGATTGGAACGGACAGGAGCTTAGCACGGCTGATCCGAGTTCCCGGTAACGGGCCCGCGGAGGGCCGTGCGCGGGCGGCGGCCACACGCCCCGAGGAGGCGCCGATTCCGGAGGCTGCTGCACAGGGCTATCTAGGCGCGTCCATTGGTCTTGGTGGCGATTACGCGTGCGGTCACGGTCAGCGGAGACGGCGGAGACGCTCATCCTGATCGGGCTGATCTTCCAGGGGCTCACGGTCCTCGTGCTCTTGGGAGCGGGATTGTTCCTCCTGATCGTTCCCGTAATCGGAGGCATCCTCCTCTTTCTCGCGCTCCTCGCGTTCGTCTGGCTAATCCTCGTCTATGCCTACTCGTACGCGCGCACCCGGGACGGGGACTACGAAGGGGCTCGGACGCCAACCTTGGTGTTTGGCATTCTGGCCTTGATAACGGGCGGGATCATCTCGGGTATCCTCTACATCGTAGCCGGCGTGAAGCTGGGAGATGCGGCCGACGAGAAGGAGGCAAGAAGGTCACGGCCCTTCTCACCATCGGGTCCTGCAACAGACTCACCGTTCACGCGATCCCCTTACACTCCTACGACTTCCACGCCGTTGGCGCCCGCAAACTCTCCTCCCGCCTCCACTCCGGTGACCTCCGGCTCGAGCTTCTGCCCGAACTGTGGTCGACCAACGCCGATGCCGGCCCATTTCTGCCGAAGTTGCGGGGCGTCACTTCAGTAAGGGGTACCGACGGAGACCGCCGCCGCGATTACCCACGGATCAGCGTACAAGGTTCGAGATCCCCGTCGGGCGCTCGTGGGGCAGCCAAGTGTGCCGCACGCCCGCGTCCAGTCGACGCGCGCTATCGTGGCGACCATGCCGGGCCCCGCGGAGATCCTCGCGAGTGACTGGCGGAAGGCGGGGCGGATCTACGCGCGGTACGGAGCTGCGCTAGAGATGATGCGGAGGGCCGCGCGCCCGGGAGCGGCCATGGTGGATTCTCCCGCCCCGGGGAGGGCCCGGCCCGAAAGGCCTCTTCACCCCTGCTCGGTTTCCCGGTCTCTGCGGGCTTCGGACTCGGCGCGTGACCCCGCGAAACTCTCCCGGTTCGTCGCGCGGCGTTTCGCGACGTTCAAATAGATTTTCCTCCATATAGCGGGAGGGGGAAGGAGACGGGAGTGGACGCGAGGGCTTCTGTGGAGCTCGATCAACGGAGCCTCCGTCCGAAGCGACGCCGACCTCGGGTGGTCGTCGCCCTCGTGATCGCGGCGATCGTGGTGTTGGCTGCGCTGGCCTCGGCGATGACCTTCGGATGGGGGCCTTTCGCTCGTCCCGGGCCCGTGCCTTCCGGTCCACTGGGTCCTGGGGTTGCGATTCAGGTCGATCCCCCGGCGATCGCGGCCATCGCCCAGGAGCCTTTCGCCACGGTGGCCGGCTCCGTGGTCATCCAGATTTCGTCGGTCGTGCCCGCCTCGACCGGGTATCTGGCCGAGAACCTGAGCGGAATCAACGCCACAACGAATCCATACACCGATCTTCTCTTCCAAGGCGCGCCGGGAATCTCGGGCATCGCATCGGGGAACCTGTCCGCGCAGTTCTACTCGATCGACCAGAGCTGGCTCACTCAGGCTAGCCCCCTCACCCAAACGGTCAGTCTCCAACTACATGCCGAGCTGAACGTCGTCCGCAACGGCACGGACGAGGTCTACACCTACTTCGACAATCTCCCGTACGATCCGCACGCGCCGCCGCTGGTCTTCACCGCTAAGATCAGCTTCCCGAGCACGCCGATGTTTGCGGTTCCTGCCACTACCCCGGCGGCGGGAGCCCCGCTCTCTCCGGACGGGAAGACCCCTCCTCCCTGCAACGTAGGGTACTACTGGGTGCAGTGGAACTCGACATACATCTCGAACGGAGTGCTGCCACTGGCGATCGGCAATGCGAATCAGTCTCCGGCGGGAGCCGAACTCTCGTACGGCATCTCTTTCGCGCAGTCGGCGCTCCAGTTGAGCTTCACGAGCGACACGGCGTACACCTCCTATTCGAGCCTCTCCGGCCTGCAGATGAGTCAGAACCCTTCCTGGTCGGGCAATGACACCACCTTCCAAGGGGCCATCGAGACCAGCACGGCCACTTCGGGAGGAAACTCCGTCACCATGATCGGGCTGACGGGGGTTGAAATGACCGTGACGAACTATCGGTACGTCCACGTCTGGGGGACGTCCGGTAACTGCAACGACCAATGGTATGACAAGTACATGGAGTCGGTCCAGGTCGACGGGTTCTCCGGAGGTTCGAGTTTCACTTTCGGAGCCCCCGCTCTCCCCAGCTTTTTCAGCGGACTCATGAACGACATGAGTGACTGGGGTTTGCTGGCGAGCGAGAACCTGAAGTGGGGCGGGAGCGGATTCGAGCTGTATTCCGTCATGGTCACCGCGACAGGATACAACAGCGCCAGCAACGCGGAGGGCCAGGCGGAGGCAGCGCTGTCGACCCTCTCCTTCTGTCTCGGAACGATGCTCTTGGCCGATGACGTGTTGGGTTTCTTTCCGGGATTCGGAGATGTCGGGAGCACTGCGATCGCTCTCGAGGCAATAGCGGAGGTTGCGGGGGACGCGGCGATGTTCATGACGATGTTCAACTCGATCAGCTTCTCGACTTCGGAACACACGTCCGTCGAGCAGTTCGGTGTCAGTGTTGGAACGGGCGGCACACAGACCAATCTCGTGGCGGATGTCTACGCGGCCACCCAACAGGCCGAGCTGACCCTCGGGGGCGGGAACTCCTACTACCCCAACATGCCGCTGGTCTACGTGGTGGCGACCTGAACCTGCGGAGGGGTCGGAATCGAAGTGAGGGTGGCGGGAGCAGGGCGCCGGTAACGGCATCTGCGCCGGCCCGCCCCTGACGACGCGCGCACCCGCGCCTCGGCGCGGGTCGCGTATCGCGACCAGGACGGGGACGCGGAGGAGTCTCCGACTCCGAGCCACCGATTCTCTGCCGTTGGGATCACCAGTGGATTCTTGGATGACACCCGAGAAGAGGACGAGCGTCAGGTCGAGCGGCGCCTCCGCGAGTTGCGCGCTCGAGTGAAGGCGGCGCGCGCGGCCGTGGCGACCACACCGGGACTCGCGGAGATCCTCCGGCGTGCCTAGTGGGCCGTAACTGACAGACGTTGTATTTTGCGGACCTTTCGCAGGATCGTCTCGGCATCCTTGGTCCACACGAACGGTTGGGCCCTCTCATTGCTGATCTCGGCATACTCCTCGATCGCGCGCTTCAACGCCGTCACATTACGAAAACTCCCTCGAAGGAGCGCCTTCTTGGTGAGCTTCGAGAACCATCCCTCCACGGCGTTCAGCAGGGATGATCCCGTCGGGACTTGGTGCAACTGGAACCGCACATGCCGTCGGAGCCACCGCTCCACCTCCTTGGTCAGGTGCGAGCTCGCGTTGTCCATGATCACGTGCACCGCGAGATCGGAGGGAGTTCGATCGTCGAGCCTCTGGAGGAAGGAGAAGAACTCTTGGTGCCGATGCCGATGGTGGATCTCGGTCACCACCGTCCCGTCGAGGACATTGAGCGCCGCGAACAGGTCGATCGTTCCATGGCGGGCGTAGTCATGCGGCCGACCTTCCGGAAAGTTCGGGCCCATGGGCAGTACCGCCTGAGTGCGTTCCAGTGCCTGGACCTGGGGCTTCTCGTCCACCGAGAAGACGATCGCCCTCTCGGGAGGATTGCGGTAAAGCCCGACCACGTCGACCAGCTTCTCCTCCAAGCGAGGGTCCGTACTGAGCTTGAACGATCTTACGCGGCGGGGTTGGAGGTGGTGGTTCGTCCAGACTCGATGAACGGTCATGTGGCTCACGCCGAGCTCGGCGGCGAGCGTGCGGGTCGACCAGTGGGTCTCCCCGCGGGGCTTGGTGTGCAGAGTTCGGTCGATGATCCGACGTACGAGTTCGGGAGGGAGTTCGGGCCGTCGGCCCGGGCGGGGAGCATCTTGGCGGATACCCGGGATACGAAGGAGGGCGAAGCGGGAGCGCCATCGGCCGACCGTGATGGGGTTGGTGTGGAGGTCGACGACGATCTGGTGGTTGGTCTGTCCCTCGGCGGCCCGCAACACGATCTGAGAACGGAGGACCAATCGCTGGGGGATGGATCGGCCGCGGGACCAGTGCTCGAGTTCGATACGTTCTTCGGGGGCGAGCACGATCGAGGGGGCGAGGCGCATGGAGGGCTGTAACGCAAGCAGGTACAATAATGTACCTACTTCAGTTACGGTCCACTAGCGGAGGGCGGCGTGGTTCTACGCGCGTTTCGGGGTCAGGAGACCTCAGCACGGCACGGGGTCCCCGATGCATCGATCGGAGAGGAGAACGGCATGGGAGGACCAATCTGTTCGAGAGCCGGCGGAACCTGCGAAACGCGCGTGCGGGCGACTCTCCGCTCGTCTTCCGATTGACGATAGACCCCTCTCGGAAGGTTTATGCCGCTCGGGCCAGCATAGCCCCATCGGCCGGGATTTATGGGAGCCGCCATCGACCTTCCGACCGAACTGGTTCACTTTCTGAATCGCCCTGCGCCCCAGGCGCTGCTGGTGCGAGGGGCGCCCGGCACGGGGAAGACGATGCTGGCCTTGGCCCTTCTTCGCGCGTTCCGCGGAAGGCGGATCTACGTTTCAAGTCGAGTTCGCCGGGCCGATCTCGACCTCGATTTCCCCTCTCTTCACCAGGCGAACCAGACCGGTCCGCTATCGATCGTCGACGTGACCGCCGCCGGTCCCGATCTCCGCGATGCCTCGCGGGCCCTGGGGACCTCCCAAGCGCTGATCAGGGCGGACGCCTCGAGCCGCGGCCTCCGTGCGCTCCTCTTGCCTCCGGAAGTTCTGGCGGCCTGGAGCCAGACCTCACCGGCCACGCCCGCCCTCATTGTGCTGGACTCGTGGGATGCGCTCGTCGAACGGCATGTCGGGAGCGCAAGCCGAGCCGACGAGGGTCTCCCCTCGCGCGCAGAGGTCGAGCGGATTGCGCTCGCGCAGATGGCCGAAGGTCCGGTCTTCCTCGTATTCGTGGTGGAACATCGCGAAGCCAGCCAGCTCGAGTATCTTGTCAACGGCGTCGTGACAATGGAGCGGGAGACCCGCAACGACCGAGTGGAACGCTGGCTGCGCATCGACAAGCTTCGGGGGACGCGCATCACCCATCCGTCGTATCCGTTCTCGTTGGAAGGGGGTCGATTCCAGTGCATCACGCCTCTGCGGCACGACCTGCCGCCTTCCTTCAGCCGCATCGATCCGGAGCCCGGCCGTTCGCCGGGTCAGATATGGCCGGGCTCGGCCGACTATGCTTCGTTGTTCGGATGGCTTCCCATCCACAAACTGACGCTCATCGAACACGATGCCGAGGTCCCGCTGGCCGCCGTGAACCTGCTGCTGAATCCGATCCAGAGCCACGTCTTCCAGCGGGGGGGCCGCATCTTTCTCGTGCCCCCACCCGGTATCCATCCGGTCGATGTATGGAACCTCTACAAGGAACGGGTCCCGAAGGAGGCATTCCTTCGCCAAGTGCGGATTCTCGGCATGCTGGCGCGCGATGAATCGGAGGACCTCGCCCCTGTGATGCTCCCGCTTCCATCCGGGAACGTGGACGGCTACAACCCCCGGACTCCCGAGGCCGCGAAGTTCTTGCGTGAGGATTCCAACCCCGAGACCCCTAGCCTCGGGCTCATTTGGATCTCGGGCTTGAAGTCCATCAACTCGTTGGTGCCCGGTACGTACACCGCCGAAACGCTCCGTTCTCGCGCCGTTTCAACGTCTCCCGAGCCGCCGCTTTAGAGCGCTCCCGGCGCTCGATCCCCCGGAGGCCTCATCGCTCATGCTCGTCGATCCGTCGTCCGTACCCGGGGGCGTGCCGGACACGCCGGAGCTTTGGGACCCGCTCCCGTACGAGGCCTCCGATAGCCCCGTCCTCCCGTTCCCTCTCCGCGTCCGACCCGTCCGGCGCCCCCGGGGGAGCCGGACCGCGCCCCTCCTACCGTCCGAGCCGGCGCTGTTCCCCTGGCTCGCCCGCCGGCTCGCTCCCGGAGAGGCGACGCTCTGGACCGGCCCCCGGGTCGCGATCGAACCGGTCCTCGAGCTCCTCTACGCGGGAAACGCGGTGGTCCACGGCCGGATCTCCCTCCTCGAAGGGGCGAACCGATTTCATCCGTACCGCATCGGCGAACTCGGACGGGCGTTCGGGGTCGATGCCGCCCGGACGCTCGAGGGGATCCGGCTCGCCCGGGCGTTCACCGTCTACCAGATGGTCGCCCTGGTCGACGGCTGGGCCGCCGAGGCGCGTCGCCACCCGCCGACCCTGCTCGTCGGCCACGACCTCCCCGCGCTCTTCGCGGACGCCGAGGTCCCGGTCGAAGAGCGGGCGGCGCTCCTCCGCCACATCGCCCGCGCGCTCCTTCCGCTCCTGGAGGCGGTCCGCGTCCCTCTGCTCCTTACGCTCGGGCCCGACGGATTCGCCGGGTTCCCCGGCCTCGCGGACGAGGGACCCCGCTGGGCGGATGTCGTCACGTTCGCCCGTGGGCCGGCCGGCTTGCATCTGCGCGCGCTCCGGGACGACGCCCGGCTCTCGCTCGTGCCGCGACCGGCCGGCCAGCGCGGGATCGACGAGTTCGGCGGCGGGTCCGCCGAGGAGGTGATCCCGTGGGACGTACCGCCCCGACCTACCGTCAGGCGCTCGAAGAGCGGATGAAGCGCTGGGATGAGTTCGCGCGGCTCCTGACGACGCCCGAGGAGCGCGCCGCGTTCGAGCTCGTCCGCACCGGGGCTCGACGCTACGCTGCCCAGGCGACGTACGTCGGCAGCCCCGATCTTCTCGAGTCGATCCTCCTCTCCGTCCTCACCGACCTCGCCGCGCGGATCCGCGTCGAGCCTCCGGAGCGGGCGGCGCACCGCTAACGGGGGAGGGGGCGACGCCGACGCCCGACGGCTGGCTCCTCGATATCACCGAGAGCGAGGACGGCCGCTCGGTCGTCCTCTGGGTGAAGTCGCGACGGACCGGACGGGTTCGCCGCACCGCGGTCGAGTACCGCCCGCCGTTCCTCGTCACCGGGGCGCGCCCGGCGCTCGCCGACCTCGCCCGGCACCTCGCGCGCCGACCGACCGTCGCGCGCGTCGACCTCGGGTCGGGCCGCCCGTCGCTCTTCGACCGACGCCGTTCCCCGGTCCTCACCGTGACGGCCGAGCGGAACCCGGACCGCCGGACGCTCGCCCGGGAGGTCGACGCGTTCGGTCGCTACGAAACGTTCTCGCTCTACGACGTCGACCTCGCCCCGCCGCAGCTCTATCACCTCGACCACGCGCTCTATCCGTTCGCCCCCGTCACGGGAGCGGGCGCAGCGCTCGTCGCGACCGAACCGCCCGAGACGATCGACTACGCCCCGCCCCCGCTCCGCCTCGCGCGGCTCGAGGTCCGCCTCGCCGGGCAGCGCCGGGGCCGCCTTCCCCCGCCGGACGGCCGGATCGGGTCGGTCCGGCTCGGGGAGACCACCCTCGAGGGACCCGAGGAGGATCTGCTGCGCGCGCTCGTCGACGAGGTCGCGCGGAGCGACCCGGACATCCTGCTCACACAGGGCGGCGATTCCTTCGACCTTCCGTGGCTCTACCGTCGGGCGGCAGCCTGTGGGCTCTCCCCGGCCGAGTTCGCCCTCGGCCGGGAACGGGTCGGCTTCCGGCCGTCCCGGCCCGCCGGCGCGTTCGAATCGTACGGTCGGGTCCTCTACCGGTCCGCGTCGTTCCCGCTGCCCGGCCGGTTCCACATCGACCGGGAGAACTCGTTCCTCTACGACGACGCCGAGATCGCCGGTCTCGTCGATGCCGCCCGGCTCTCCCGCCTCTCGCTCGCGACCGTGGTCCGCCAGTCTCCGGGGACCTGCTTCACGGCGATGGAGATGGCCCACGCGCTCGCGCTCGGCGCGCACGTGCCGTGGAAGAAGAACCGCCCCGAAGGGTTCCGCCGGGCGGACCGTCTGGTCGCCGCCGACCGCGGCGGCGTGATCTTCCTCCCGCCGGTCGGTGTCCACGACCACGTCGACGAGTTCGACTTCGCGAGCCTCTACCCGCACATCATGGTACGAAAGAACCTCTCGGCGGAGACGCTCGAGTGCCGCTGCTGCCCGAGGAGCCCGATCCGGGCGCCGGGGCTCGGCTACCGCTCCTGCACCCGGCGCGTCGGGCTCATTCCCCGTACCCTCGCGCCGCTGCTCGCCCGGCGGCTTGCCTACAAGGCGGCCCTGAAGCGGCCCGGCCTCCCCGCGGAGGAGGCGTACCGTCTCCGTCGCCGCGTGAAGATGCTGAAGTGGATCCTCGTGACGGCGTTCGGCTATCAGGGCTACCGCAACGCCCGCTTCGGCCGGATCGAGTGCCACGAAGCGATCAACGCCTACGCACGGGAGCTCATTGCGTCGCTCCTCCCCCCGGCCGAGCGGGCCGGCTACTCGGTCCTGCACGGGATCGTCGATTCCCTGTGGCTTCGGCCGACCGACCTCGCACGGCCGCCGGACCCCGAGCGGTTCGCCGCCCGGATGAGCGAACGCTTCGACCTGCCGCTCGGCTACGAGGGCCGCTACCGCTGGATCGTGTTCCTGCCGGCGGTGACGCACGGGCTCGGGGTGCCGAACCGGTACTACGGGCTCTACGAGCACGGAGAGTTCAAGCTCCGCGGGATCGGCGGCCGTCGTCACGACACTCCCGGGCTCGTCCGGCGGTTCGAGAGCGAGGTGCTCTCCCTGTTCCGGGCGGCGCGGGACGCGGACGGGGTGCGGGCGCTGCTCCCCCGGGCGCTCGCCCGTGCCGACCTCATCGCCGCTCGTCTCGCGGCGGGCGATTGGCCCGTCGAGGAGCTCCTCGTGAGCCACCGGGTCGGTCAGGCGCCCGAGGCGTTCGTCACCTTCACCGATTCGGTCGCGGCGCTCCGCCAGCTCGCCGACGCGGGCGCCCCGCGGGGAGCGGGAGAGGTCGTCCGCTTCGTCCTGCTCGATCGAGAGAGCCGCTCGTTCCGCCGCCGGGTGCGCGTCGCGGAGATGCTCACGGGGGACGAGCGGTACGACGCGGGGGCGTACCTCGACCTCCTCGCGCGGGACGCCGAGACCCTTCTCGCCCCTCTCGGGGTCGACCGAGCGACGCTGCTCGAGCGCTGGGGCGCCGACGAGGCCTCGCCGCGCGGCCCGTACCGTTCGCCCGAGCGGGCCGGGCAACTCGAGCTCGCGTCCGCGTCGGGCCCCGAGCGGACCTTTTAGTCCCCCGCACGGTCCGGCGTCCGTGCCGGACCGCGGGCGCCGACGTACCTCGCGGTCCCGCTCGCGGGTCCGCATCCGCCGTCGGACGCCCGGAGGAGCGACCGCGGTACGGTCCCCCGCGGAGCGGGCCGTGTCGATCCGCGCGAGCGTGGAGTGCGGGCTTGTGTCGGACCTCGGCCCCCTCCTCGCCGCCCTGAACGACCCGGTGCCCGGGATCCGCGAGACCGCCGCGGTCGCGCTGGGGATCCTCAAGGACCCGCGGGGACGTTCGTCGCTCTCGGCCGCACTCTCCGACCCGGACGCAAAGGTCCGCGCCGCCGCCGCCGACGCGCTCGGGGCGATCGGCCACGGCGAGAGCCGGGGCGCGCTCGAGTCGGCGCTCGAGGACCCCGCGCCGGGCGTGCGCGTGAGCGCGGGATACGCGCTGGCCCGGCTCGCAGACCCGCGCTCGGTGGCCCCGCTCTCCGCCCGGGTGGACGACGCGATGCCCGAGGTGCGCCGGGCGGTCGCGGCCGCGCTCGGCCAGGTCGGGACCCCCGAAGCGCGGCGCCTGCTCGAGCCCTTGCTCGAGGACCCGCAGGACCGGGTGCGGCGGGAGGCGCTGCTCGCCTTCGGACGCTCGGCGGGGCCCGCGGAGCTCCCGACGATCCGGGCCCGCCTCTCGGACCGTTCCCGACGGGTCCGCGTCGCGGCCGCGATCACCCTCGGCCGACACCGCGACGCCGAGAGCGTCACGGCGCTCCTCGGTCTTCTCCACGCGCGCGAGACGTGGGAGAAGCCCGCGGTCCTGGTCGCCCTAGGGCGGATCGGCTCCCCCGCGGCCGTCCCCGAACTCGCCCGCGCGGCCGACCACCCGGCGCACTGGGTCCGGGTCTGCGCGATCCACGCCCTCGGCGAGATGCGGGCTCCCGAGGCCCGGTCCGTCGCCCTCGCCCATCTCACCGATACCGCGTGGTCCGTCCGAGGCGCCTCGGCCGTGGCGCTCGGCGAGGTCGGGTGGCCCGCGGACCTCTCCGTGCTGCTCGCCCGTCTCCGAGACGAGCACCCATGGCCCCGCCGGGGCGCGATCTACGCCCTCGGCCGCCTCGGCCTTACGGAGGCGGCTCCCCGCATCCGCGAGGAGCTCGGGGATGCGGCGGCCGAGGTACGGCTCGCGGCGGTATGGGCGCTCGGCTGTCTCGCGGACGACGGCGCTCGGGAGGAGCTCGTGCGACTCCTCTACGAGTCCCACCCGGTCGACCGCGCGACCCCAGCCCCTCGGGCCGAGGAGGAGAGCTCACTTCGGTCCGACGCGGAGAGCCGGCTCTTCGACGCGGCCGTCCAGGCGCTCGGGCGCCTCGCCCACGGCGTGCCCGACGCCCTGATCCACCGGGCGCTCGTCGACGCGCGGGGGCGCCTGACCGAGGAGGAGCTCGACCGGGCGGCGCGACTTCCGCTCCCCGAGATCGGTGCCGACCGGCCCCCCCCGACTGTGCGTCTCCTCTTCGATGCGGCGATCCCGAGCTCGGGGGAGGACGACGACTCGTGAAGGTGCGCGAGCTCCGCGCGGCGGACGCCGCCGACCTCCTCGGATTCCTCCAGCGTGACTTTCCCGAGGAGGAGGCCCTCCTCGGCACCCGCCCCGAGGGGTTCCAGGAGGTCGTCCGCCGGGTCTTCCGATGGGATGTGCGGCTCGTCCTCGGGCTCTTGCGGCTCGTCGGCCGGCCGATCTTCCGGTTCTTCGTGATCGAGGAAGGGGGTCGGCTCGCCGCGACAACGCTCCTTACCTATTCACCGCGCGCCGGCTACGTGAGCATGGTCGTGGTCGCCCCGGAGCATCGGCGCCGGGGGTTCGCCCGCACGCTCCTCGAGGAAGCTCGTCGCGCGGCCCGGGCGCGGGGCCGACGCTACGTCGTGCTGGACGTCCTCGCCGCCAACACGCCGGCGCGAACGCTCTACGAGCGGCTCGGATACCGGACCTTGCGGAGCACGGCCTACTTCGTCCACGACCGGCCGTCGGCCCTCCCGCCCGCGCCGGGGGGCGGCGTGACGGGACAGCGGCCGTTCCGTCCTCGCGACGCCCGGGAGCTCGCTCGAATCGACGCTCGCTCCCGCCCGGCCGACGTCGTGCGGGTGCTGCCGACGAGCCCCCGGGATTTCACCGGATCGGCCTGGGAAAGCGGGCTCCTCGCCAGCGAGCGCGCGGCCTGGGTGATCGACGACGGGGAGGGTCCCCGGGCCTGGGTCTCGGCGACGATCTCGAAGGCGACCGAAGCGGGACATCTGTCGAACCCGATCGTCGACGGATCGGTGACGCCCGAGCGAGTCGAAGCGCTCGTCCGGACCGCCGCGGCCTGGTGTGCCACGCGCGGTGCGCCGCGACTGCTCGCGATGGTTCCCGAGGAGAACGAACGAGGTCGGGCCGCCCTGACGGCCACGGGGTTCCGCGATGTCCTACCGGTCCTCACGCTCTACCGGACCGTCGACTGATCCGGGCCGCGCCCGCCGCGGGGGCGCGGACGTCTACCTCTTCCCGGCCGTGGTCGGTGGAGGCCTCGGGGACATCGAGGAGGTGCTCGCCGCGGGGCGATGTCTCGCCAGGGCCGGGTTCCCGATCTTCCTCTACCGAGGGCGGGACCGGCCGCTCCCCCGGTCGGTCGAAGGTCCCTGGGATTGGCCACCGCTAACGAGGATCGACCAGCTTCGCCCCACCGCCTCCGCAGCGCTCACCGTCAGCCCGTCGTTCGGCCTCAGCGCGGCCCGCCACCGTCCGGGTCCCCTCGGCCGGGAGGGGCCATGGGCCGTCGAGGCCCAGGAGGTCGAGGCCTCGTACGGGCCCGGTCGCACCCTCCATGTGAGCCTCGAAGAGTTCGCTCGCACGCTCACGAGCCGCGAGGAGACGCGCGAACGGCTGCGCGAAGGGGGCGTGCGATCCCGGGCGCTTGCCGCGGGCGCTCGGCGGGCGCGCGCGGCCCAGGAGGAGGCGACGTTCCGGGTCGCGTTCGAACGGTTCCGCGCGTTCGAGCGCGCGGACGTCCTTCATCTCTACGCCACGTTCCGCCCGAATCCTGCGTTCGCCCGGGAGTTCCCCTCGGCGGTGCAAGTCGGCCCCCTCTGGTCGGAGGGTCGTGGCCGGGTCCGCCGTGGAAAGGTGGGAGAGAACCGCGAATGGGTATGGTACGCGAGCCCCGCGAGCGCCGAGCGGATCGCACCGTCGGTCGCCGCGGGCCTGCACGGTAGCGGGACTTCCGTACGCGTGCACGTTCGCTCGCCCCGCCCCTGGCACTCCGTTCCGGCCGAGTCGACCTGGAGCTTCGCTACCCTCCCGGAGCCGTCCGCGGCCTGGCGGCGCCGGTTCGCCGAGGCGGAGGTGCGGATCGTCACCGGCAGCCGCTCGCTCCTCGAAGCGATCGAGGTCGGAGGACCGTTTCTGTACTTCAACGGGATCCTCGGCGAAGGGTCCCGCGCCCGACGACACCGCCCCGAGAAGCTCCGGGCCCTGCTCGACTTCGCCCGCACCGCGGGCCTCCCGGACGACGTGCGACGCGACCTTGCCGACTTCGGACGGGGACGGCGCGTGGCCGACGTGGTGGGTCGCGTGGCGTCCCACTCCGGGGGCTGGCGGCATTTCGCGCTCGCGCCGCGGTCGGTCGATTTCCGACCCCCGTTCCACGATGCGGGGGCGCTCGTGGTCGCGGTCGCCCGCTCGCTCGCGCGATCCGAGGCCGTCGCCTCGGAGGTCGTCGCGCGGGTGCGCCGGGGCTCGAATCCTTAATCGGGGGACGCCCCTCCGTACCGCGATGCCGGCCGACCAGGCCAGTCCTCCCGCGGTCGCCCGGGCGATCGTCGGGAGCGCGCTCGGGGTCCGCCGGGGAGAGCACGTCGCGGTGGTGACGTGGAACCACACGCTCGCCTGGGCGGCCGCCGTGGTGGCCGAGGTTCGGCGGGTCGGCGGGCGGCCGTTCCTCCTCCTCGAGGACGAGGGGGCGTTCTGGAAGAGCCTCGACCTCGCCCCGTCGGCCCGGGCCTGGTCGGGGCTCACGGCTCCGGTCCGGTCCGCGATCGCGCACTCGAACGCGCTCGTCTACTTCCCCGGGCCGGCCGACCGGCCGCGCCTCCACGCGCTGCCCCCGCACCTGCTCTCTCCGTTCCTCGGCAGCGACGACGAGTGGTTGCGCCGCTGCCGCTCCGCCCGGGTGCGAGGGGTTCGATGCCTGCTGGGGTACGCCTCGGACGCCCAGGCCGAGCCGTGGGGGCTCCCCGGCGCGACGTGGCGCAGCCAGCTGATCCGCGGGATCACCGAGGTCGACTACGGCGCACTCCGTACGAGGGCCGCTCGGGCGGCCCGACTCCTGGCCCACGGGCGCGAGCTCCGGGTGATGGCCGCGAACGGCACCGACCTGCGCGTGCGCCTGCGCGGACGCCGCCCGTGGGTCGACGACGGCCGGGTCGATCGCGAGGACCTGCGCACGGGCCGCAACCTCGCGACGGCGCCGGCCGGGTCGATCGCCGTCGCGATCGACGAACGGAGCGCCGAGGGAACGGTGATCGCGAACCGGCCGAGCTTCCTCCCGGGGGGCCGTGCGGAAGGCGGTCAGTGGGAGGTCGAGGGCGGACGGCTACGCAACTACTGGTACACGGAAGGAGGAGAGGCGTTCGAGACGGAGTTCGTGGCTGCGCCCCGGGGGCGCGCCACGCTCGCGCTCTTCGCGCTCGGTCTCAACTCCGCGCTCGCCCCCGGGGTCCCCCAGGCCGAGGACCAGGAAGAGGGGGCCGTAACGATAGGGATCGGGGGGAACACGCTGTACGGGGGACGGAACCGGTGCCGGTACCTCTCCTGGCTCGCCGTCGGGGAGGCGACGGTCGCCGTCGATGGGCATCCGCTCTGCGACCGGGGCAAAGTCCTTTAGGGCAAGGGGGCCGGGGCGGGTCGGGCGGGCGTTCTTCGCCCGGT
>VFSW01001146.1_pt1 | contig 39986 bp, 28 predicted proteins | sample 5358111 | NCBI WGS metagenome assembly VFSW01 (sample SAMN11554181, study PRJNA540505) | mine drainage metagenome | isolation source: sediment from site ElyBrook_90M | place: USA: Ely Copper Mine, Vershire, VT | collected 2017
CTACTGTCCTGCCCCCGCTGCCCGCCATCGAACCCGATCCGATGCCTGAAGCCATCTTCACCGGCCCCGGCAAAATTGAACTGAGAAATCACGCCTTTTCGTACGCCTACACCACGGATGGAAACTCCTACGCCATCTTCCGCGGAGATGGAAAGGAACAGATCCGGTTATCGGGTGACTGGATCGAGGGCAGGCGTGCGCAACTCGACAAGGCCCGTAGCATGGCGCACGGCGACTTCCTCTGGTTCACACGAAACGGCAAGTCGTACCTGCTTGACGATCAGGCCACCCTGGCGCAGATCGATTCCATGTACAAGCCGATGGAGGATCTCGGCCAGCAGCAGAAAATGCTCGCCCTGCAGCAGCAGGTGCTGGGCCGAGAGCAGACGAAGATGACCCTGCGCCAGGACCAGACCAGAATTCCCGCCCCCGACCTGTCCAAAGAAATGGCTGCTTTAAATGCCGAAGTGGCAAAGTTGAAGGCGCTGAAGGGCAGCATGATGACCACGGAGCAGTTCGCCGAGCTCGAAAGCAAAATCGGTCAACTGCAGGGCAAGCTCGGAGGATTGCAGGGAGAGATCGGCGCCAGGCTCGGTGCCCTCGGCGGCCTCCAGGGCGAACTGGGTAGAAAGATGGGCGTCTTAGGCGCTGAACAAGGGCGCCTGGGTGCGGAACAGGGCCGCATCGCCGCCGAGGCCGACCGCAAAATCAAATCGATCATTGACGAGGCCCTGAAAAGCGGCAAGGCGCGGCCCGTAAAGTGATTCACATCCGGGTTTGGGTAGTGTCAGAAGCCGCGCGATCAGGACCTTCCACAGTCCCACACTAAAGGTCGATTGTTCCGGTAACGGCATTGCTGGGTAATCGGATTTTGGTTAATTTCCCTGAAGTTTTTTGTTTGCGTCTTCGGAGCTTGAGTCGTCAGCATGCTCCTTTGACGACTCCGCCTCTGCCAGGGATTCCGTGTCGAGTTCGTGTTCTCGCTTATAGTGCTCAACGGGCATCTTGCCATCCCACCATGCACCGTTCATCGGATAAACATCAGGATCGAAGAAGACCTGGTAGAAGTGCCAGACCAAGATGGCCAAAGTGGCAAGAATGGCCTCGTAGTAATGGATCGTGGTAGCAATATCGACCCACCAGCGCGCCAGCAGGTTGCCTACCCAAACCTTACCCCAGATCATGATGCCCGTGACACCCATAATCGCGGTACCCCAGACGAGAGCCCAGTATTCAGCCTTTTCTGCGTAATTGAAGCGGCCAAATTTCGGCTTTTGCGGATTCAGGCCAAGGTAATAGAGCATGGTGCGCCAGGCATCGAAAGCGTCCTTCGGCTCTGGGAAAAGGTCACGTAGCAGACGGCGGCCTTCCCGCGCAGCGATCAGATAGAAGACGTGGTAGATGCCGGCGGCAATAAGGACCACTCCCGCAACGCGATGGATAATGCCGCGGAATCTCTCGCCCATGCCGAGCACATGGGCAAAACCCGAGTCGGGGAATTTGAGTGCGAATCCCGTAATCACCAGGACAATGAAGCTTGTAAGCAGGATGAGATGTTGCCAGCGTTGATTGCTGGTCATGCGCACCATCATCAAAGTGTGCGCCTTGCGGCGGTCTGCCATCTTTCTGCGCCAGATGATCGCGTTGTGTGCAAACATGGCACCGATCACCAGTGCAATCAGGACCAGGTAAATGATGCGGATCCAACGGACGGCAATTGAGCCGATGTCGTTGGAGCGAATCCCATCTGCCAGATGCACCTTGGTCAAGGTGAACTTCCGCGTCGCTCCCTGATGGCATTTGCCACAGGTAGCATCGAGATTGGCAACGTTGATGGTAGAACGAAGATCGCTCGATGGAAGGATGTTATGGACGCCATGGCAGCTTGAACAGTTGGCCGCAATGACTGAGCCACCTTTGGAAGCGAGGCCGTGGTAGCTGTCCATGTATGACGACACCCGGTTGCCCGGCAGGCCGAACTCGCGCGACAAGCGTACCCCCTCGTGACAGCGGGCGCAGGTATCTTGCGAGATATTCTGCTCCGCGACCGGCGAGTTGGGGTCGCGATGCGATTGAATGGAGTGAATTCCGTGGCAGTCAGTGCAGACAGGCGACATGCCGTTACCGCGTGCGATCGCCTGCCCGTGGGTGCTCTGATTGAAGGCCTGTTCGACCTCCATATGACACTTGCCGCAGGTGGCGGGGACCTTGAATTTGTAAATGGAGGACTGGTCGTCATTGGCGGCAAGAATCTGGTGTGCGCCATGGCAATCCGTGCACACGGCGGCCTTTGTCGATCCCTTCTCGGTGGCGCGCCCGTGAACGCTGTTCTGATAAGAGAGGAAGGGTTGAGCGCTTTGGCCGTTCGACTCCATGAGGAACTTTTGCCCATGGCAGCGGCCGCAAGTGTTTGGGATGTTGACGTGATTCACCGGCGAGCCTGCATCGTCGGGGGCCAGAATTTCGTGGACTCCACCGTGACAGTCTTCGCAGTTTGCGGCGGGAGTTCTACCGGTCTTGCTCGCTTTTGAGTGATTGCTGTGCTCGTAGGCCTGTTGCGCATCCACGTGGCATCCCGCGCAAGTGATCTTCTGCGGAGGAGTCTCATGGACCAGGCTCTTCACATCCTTATGGCAATCGACACACGTAAACATGGAGCCATGGATGGAGTGGCGGAACTTCTTTTCATCCACTGACAAGCTGACCTGTTTGCCGTTCACGTCTATGGTCAGACTTGGCTCCGCATGGCATGTAAGACAGTCTCTATTCTTGAGCTTTTGTGCGGGATGAACCGCAGAGGCCCAGAGAAAGAGGGATAGAGCGAGCGCTCGGCACAGGATTCTTGATCCGGGGTTCACAGCATCAAGGAGAGTCCTTTGCGCAAAAACCCGCTGTGATTCGAGTCACAGCGGGTCTGGAGTTTCTACATTTTCCAGCGGCAGTTGTGCGGTTTGCAGGTTAGAGTTGTCATAAAAGGGCTGGTCTGCGAAATCTGCAATTGACTGACCGACGCAGAAAAATCATCCCTCTCTTGAGTCTCGCGCTCAGGAGCTGGTCTTGAATGGCGATCTCAAGGATGTGGTTCTTTCGACAATTGAAGCAATTCTGGATGCGCAGTTGAGTGCGGCGCAACGTCTCGGATACCAGCCAGATGAAACAGAGTTGAAGCGGCAGAGTAAGAGTATGTCTCAGGTGGATATGGCATTCGACATACTTGCCAGAGGCCGTTCCCCTGTGCGCGATTCCGAGATTATCGACCGAATCCAGAAGCACTTCGATGTCTCGGTCGATCGCGAGAACCTGGCAAGATCCCCTACAAGGAAATCAGAAGCTTATACTGGCAGCGCGGTGCCGGCAAGCGACCCCTTCGCCTCGTCGTGATCGCGCCGACTCCCTATCGACCTGATTACATTACTTCGCAAAGAAATGGCCAACAAAGCCAGTTCCTTGCTCCGCTCGGACTCAAAACTACTGATCCAGGGTTGCTTCAGGCTGCTGCCGCTTGAAGAAATGTAGAAGTTCAAGAGTCGCCCTCGTAGCGGACAACAATACAGTCGCTTCTAGCGTGACGTCTCCGCCACTGATTCGACCACAGGTCCAGGCTTAATTCCACGGCATAATGAAGATACGCGTTGGCGAGCGGTGGCGATGCCATGGTCCCGTGCGGCGTACCCGCCTTTGTCTCCGACCTTCGACCGTTTTCAGACACTCCAGCCCTCAGCCATTTGCGGATCAGGCGAAGCATCCTCGGATCGGCAATCCAGTGCTCGACGAATTTCATCTGCCATCCGTGGTCGGTGGTGTCGCAAATCCCGCGGATATCTGCGTCGAGCACCCAATTCAGCTTCTTACCTAAGATTCCCACCCACAGCGCATCCAGAGCATCATGCTGGCTGCGCCCCGGTCGAAGACCATTGGAGAAGTCCAGAAAGCCTTCTTCATAGATCGCGTTGAGCACCTGCACCATGCCGTGTTGAGCAATGTTTTCCTCCAGTGCAGCAATGCCTAAGCGATGATTCAAGGCATTGGTTTATTCCGCGACGGCGCAATTCGCGTCAAGGCTGTGTTTCTGTTTCCGGCTGCATGAGGATGAGTAATACCAGAGCCACGACGACGAACATGCGGAACGCGGCCTCCTGGCCGTTCCAGATATGCGACTGCCACATAAGGAACCATTCAGCGCCTACGGATAAAAAGGCCACAAGCCACATCAGGAGAGAGAGCGTAAGAGCCACCAGCGGGATGCGCTTAGCACGGTGGAAAGCCGCGGATGGGAGCCGCAAAGCCTGCATGAGGCGCAAGACGCCCCACCAGAGAAGGATCGTGTTGGCTATTTCCCAGGCGATGATGGTGAGATAGAAGGGGAGTTGCACAGTCGGCGACGGCAGCGCTCTCCATCGACCGTGATTGCCAGGCAGGGTGGAGTCCATCGACAGCACGTGCCGAACGAATTGATAATTCGAATCGAAATCTGTGAGGTTGTTGAACACAACCAACGTGTAGAACAAGGCGATGCCAGCCAGCAAAAGCAGCTTCGATGTGCGGGTGATCATGGATGCGATGTTCTCCTGGCCTTGGAACTGCCGCTAAGCGCGAAGGTTTTGAAATATGCCGTAAGCGCGTCCAGCGTCGCGTCGTCGTAGTCGCCATGGGGCGGCATCTTTGCGCCCTGCGTTACGGACCCGGGAGCATGGATGATCTGGCGGAAACGCGCGCCGTCGGAGTTCGCGATCATGGCAAGTTGCCGCCATGACCGATGGGCCATTGTTCCTCCCTGCGAGCCCATGCTGTGGCAGCGGAAACAATCCTGACGAGCAATCACGAATCCTTGTTCCACCTGCGAATCAGCCGGCCATTTGCCGCGCGGCCGAATGGCTCCGAAGACCTGCGACTCACGTCGGAATTCGATGCGCGTGACCCCATAGGGAATCTGAGGCTCGTCCTGGTGCGACAGGATCTTGAACGCAGGCTTGAAGTACGGATGAGAGATCAGATAAGGTCCAAGCGAACCGCCCCCTTCCGCATTCGGCCAGCGTTCTCGCAACTCGCCATTGATGCGGAGAACGAGAATGGGATGATGAACCGCGAGATAGTCACGCGGATAATTGGTGCGGTAACGGTCGTAGCAGATGGCCACAATCATGTCTGCCGACTGGCCCAGCAGCGTCGCCAACGTGCTGAGGGAGACGCCGCTGATTTCTGTCTGGCCGTGAAAGTTGGTGTCATCCATGACGGCATAGGTCTCCTGCGGCAGCCTGAGCAGATCTGAGTAGCGAACATAGCGCGTTGTCCCAGGCGGCAGACCTGCGAGTTCCCCACCCACTTCAAGGTCGCCTGAAGAAGAGCGCGCTACCCGCAGAATGGGTTTTGGATCATTTGGAAGCATTGTTGTGACTGAGGTTACGGCAAGCAGCACCACGAAACATCGGAACATGGCTCATCCTAACCCGATCGTATAACTGTTCCCAAGAAAAATCAGGTGAATGCGTGCTACATTCGAAGGGAAATGACACAGCTTGCAACACCCGAAGAAAAGCTCGAAACGATGGGACTGGCGCTGCCGCAATTGCCGGCCCCGGGAGGCAATTATGTGTCCGCCAAACGCGCAGCCGGAGTGATGTACCTTGCGGGGGTGGTCTCCATTGGGCCGAGCGGCGTGATCACCGGCACGGCCGGGACGGACCGCACTATTGATGAAGGCTACGCCGCAGCCAAAGCTTGCGCATTGACGCAACTCGCAGTCCTCAAGCGCGAACTTGGCTCGCTCAGCCTTATCGCTGAGGTGCTGACGGTCAACGGCTATGTGAACGCAGCGCCTGGCTTCGGGGATTCCCCTGCGGTGATCAATGGAGCATCGGACCTGCTGGTGGAGGTCTTCGGCGAGGCTGGCCGCCACGTGCGTGCGGCGGTGGGGGTGAGCGCCCTGCCTCGCAATGCGCTGGTGGAGTTACAAATGACCGTGAGAGTGCACGAGCAATGAAAGAACATACACTGATTGCGGAACCGACACATTCCGTTTGGGACCGTTCGCTCGAACCACGCCTCCACGTAGCAACTGGCGACACAGTGCAGATAGCTTGTGTAGATGCGAGCGGCGGACAAGTGTATCCGGGAATGTCTACGGAGGATTATCTCCAAATCGATCGGACCCGCATCCATGCGCTAACTGGGCCAATCTGGGTTTACGGCGCGGAACCGGGCGACGTGCTGGAGATTGATGTCCTGGCGACACAACACTGCGGGTGGGGTTGGTCCAGCGTAGTAGAAGGACTCGGTTTCCTGAAAGATCGCTTTCAGGAGCCGTACCTATTTCATTGGGCGTTGGATGGCGATTCATCGTATTCCATGACGCCAGCCGTAGTTCCGGTGCGGCCATTCCTGGGAGTGATGGGTGTAGCCACGGCCGAGGACGGTAAGTTTCGTACGCGACCTCCCGGCATGTTTGGCGGCAATCTCGATGTGCGCGAGTTATGCGCCGGATCAAAGCTTTACCTCCCGGTATTCAATCGTGGCGCATTGTTCAGCTGTGGCGATGGACATGCGGCGCAGGGCGATGGCGAGGTGTGCATTAACGGCATCGAATGCCCGTTGGACGTAACGGTGCGATTCCATTTGCATAAACATCAGCCGCTTGCAGGGCCACTGGTTGAATCAAGCGAAGCCATAGCCTCCGACTCGACTGCGGACGCCTGGATCGTGATTGAAACAGGCACGGACCTGGCTGACGCTGCCCGCAGTGCTACGAATCGAATGGTCGATCTGCTGGTGAGCCGCTGGGGATTCACGGACGTGCATGCGTATATCCTGTGCAGCGTTGCGATGCGTCTGCGACTGAGCCAGGTGGTTAACGAACCGGTGTATACAGTGAGCGCCGCAATTGCGAAGCAGATTCTTCCAGACCGGGAGCTATTTCCAATTCGATGACGATCAATGATCCTGAAGTGGTTGCGGAGCTACGAGAACTCTATTGGAATTACGAGCGTGCGCTTGAAATGAACGATGTAGACACGCTGGTTGACATGTTTTGGGACGCGCCCCAGGTAATGCGGTTTGGGGCAACCGAGAACCTCTATGGGCGCGAAGAGCTGGAGGCATTCCGCAAGGGAAGGCCCGCGGCAAATCTTGCACGGAAGGTAAAACGCCTTGACGTGGTGAGCTTTGGTCAGGATTTCGCGAGCATCACGTTGGAGTTTGAACGAACGGTGGATGGCAGATTGATTCGCGGACGCCAAAGCCAGACTTGGGTGAGAATGTTCGAGGGATGGCGTATTGTGGCTGCGCACGTCTCACTGCTACCCTGAGCGTCGAAACTTTGCAGCATGAGGAGTAAGCGGTCGGACTATGCAGTTAGCCTGACACTCAGCTCTTCCACTTTGGCAGCATGGAATGCGTGCTCCAAGTCTTGCGATGAGTTGAAGAGCTTTCCCGCAACATGTCGCGCTGGAAATGTAAACGTTAGCTCCTGCACTGTAAACGGCCACGGCGTTAATTGAAAGTGACGGGGCGCAATGGGAAGCACCCTGACTTCAGTCGTAGTTCCATCGCTTAAGGGAAGCGGATGGAGCAAATGCGCTGGAGAATTGTAAGCAACACACGTCAGCAGAGAGAGATTATCGCAGGCCTGCAAGAGGTGGAAATGTCCACGGATGGTTTGCTCCGATTTCTGTTCCGGCACGAGTGTTGAGTCGGCTCCGATCGCCGATGACAACTCGCGCTGGTACCAACGCTGGCGCTCCAGGAAAGTATCGAGTAGTACAAGGCCTACGGGGGCAATCGTGGTGCGGTCGGCGTGCTCTGTGAGCAGGTTGTACGTATGCATGGAGATGAGCAATCCGGCATAAGGATCCTTCGCGGCGATGATCCTCACGGCACGGTCGCGCACATCAAGATAGTCTGCGATGTCAATCTCCTCGAAGGCGGAGTATTTCCCCACCAACTCGATTGAAAATGCTGAGGGCTTGCCTTGCCGCGTGATGGAGGGATGAGCGTCGCGCGCCGCCCAGCCGTCGTCGTGGGTAGCGATTCCGTATAGCACGCGTTCACGCGGCTCGGGCCTGCGAAACTGCGCATTACCCCAGGCTGCGGCAAATGCGCCCGCCAATCGTGCGTGATCAGGATGAGTAATGAGCCACCAGCCAGTTTCCGATTCCATTCTCAGCATTGATTCCCTTCCCCAGGCCGCGTCGCCTATTCATACGTTTGCGTTCGCTTGGATTCGTGCCAGTTGTGCAGTGCGAGCCACTCAAGAAACATCACAATGAAGAAGAAACTGAAGCCCAATACTGTCGCGGCGAAAACCAGCGCAAACATATAGCTCGTCTCCATCTGATTATTCGCATAGATGATGGCATAACCCAAACCGCCTTCACCCACCCGCGTGGAGCCGGCAAATAACTCTCCGGTGATTCCACCAATAACACTGATTCCAGAAGAGATGCGAATGCCGGTAAACAGACTCGGCAGAGCGTTTGGGAATCGAAGTTTGAACAGCACCTGCGCAGGGGATGCCTTGTGCATCATGAAAAGATGGATCAGATTCTCATCGACACTTATGAGGCCTTGCGTTGTATTGGCGATGATGGGAGCGAGACAGATGATGAATGTAACCGTGGTGACGGCCAGGATTCCAGCACCGATCCAGTTAATAATCAGCGGCGCAATCGCCACGATCGGCACTGTCTGAAGCAGAATCGTGTAGGGATACACCAACTGCCGGAGCCAACGCCATTGGGCAAAGAACATGGCGACGGCGATTCCCACGATGATGCTGGCAACCAGTCCACCGGCGGCTTCTTCCGTAGTGATCCAGAAAGAGCTCAACAACGAGGGAAAGCGCGAGTGGACCGCAGAGGCCACCAGGCGCGGGCCGGGCAGGATGTACGACGGCACACGACTTAGACTCACCATCGCCTGCCACAGGACCAGCAGACCTATGAGCACGAAGATGCTGTTGACAGCGATCCAGGCCTGCTTCCTCATGCGTGATGCACTCCCCGCAATAAGCGCGAAGCCTGTGTCAATGCCTCTTCGAAAGCTTCCGACTCGCGTGTTTCGGCTGTGCGCGGCCACGGTAACTCAACGGGGATATCGTGGGCGATACGTCCCGGATGAGCAGCGAGAATGATGATGCGCGTGGAAAGAAATACGGCCTCGGCGACGGAGTGCGTTACGAACAGCACAGTCCACTTTTGTTCCGAGCGAAGGCGTAGGAGTTCTTCATTCATGCGGTCGCGCGTCATCTCGTCAAGTGCGGCAAAGGGTTCGTCCATGAGCAGAATGCGTGGGCGGCTCACCAGAGCGCGTGCAATGGACACGCGCATCTTCATGCCGCCGGAGAGTTGGCGGGGATAGCTCCGCGCCACGCGGCCCAGGCGCACTAACTCAAGCATGCCGGCCACGCGCTCCTTCCGCAAGGGTCTTGCCGCGCGCTCCAATTCAAGACTCAGCCCGACATTCTGCTCCACCGTTCTCCAGGGCATCAGCGTCGCATCCTGAAATATAAAGCTGACCAGCTCGCGTGCATTTTCAGTAGTCATACCGTTGACCTGTACCGACCCATCACTTGCGTGGCTCAAGCCTGAGACGAGCCTTAACAGGGTGGACTTACCGCAGCCCGACGGACCTAATAGAGTGACAAATTCGCCTCGTTGGACATTGAACGAAATGCCGTCGAGCGCAACGGTGCCGTCGCGATAGCGCTTACTCACATCACGGAGTGCAATCTCAGGGACGGTCACCATGCGGACTCTCCCTGCACGGGCAGATAGAGGGTCGATGCGCAGTCAGGTGTGTGGAGCAACCTTTGTGTGGAACGCGCCCAGTTCCAGTGATCTGCCAACTGCGGCGGGATGGGCGTCGAGGGATTGCGATCGTAGAGTGGAAATGCAGAACTGGCGATTTCGAGCCGAAGCGTCTCTCCGGCTGAAAGCACGACTGCGATGGGCTCGAGCGTGAACTCCCATGCGTGCACACAGTCTTGTATGTAGCCGGTATCGCGAAAAAGCCATGAACTCCGTGCAATGCCGATCGATAGAAACTCCGCGCGGCCATCTGAACGAACGCGCACTAACTTGGCGGTAAAATCTGCGTTTGCAGCGGAGGTCACAGCAAAAAGCTTGACTCTCGGGTATCCGAACACTTCCATCGCGCGCTCCGCCGGCAGAGACGAATAGACGAGAATATTATTGCCTATCTCGAGTGCGGACTGATCGAAGGGACCGCTCAACGCCTGCGGTCCTCCGGGTGCAGAGACAGGAACTTCGGGGTCGTATACGAATACGTCTTGCGGCTCCTCCACGACAGGTGCATCCGTTGACAAACTTCCATTGCCCTTACGCGAGTTGGCGCCGCCGAAGCTGTGAAGGAAGAGCGGATAGGTGGCATCAGCAGGCCAATCGTTCGAAATTCGCCACTCATTCGGGCCCAGCGTAAAGTAGCGAATACGCGGCTCCGTAACGAACTCGCCCGAATCCTTGAGCCAGTGATTGAACCACCGCAACAGGATTTCATCGGTGTTGAGGTTAGCTGCATCACCCAACTGCACATCGCCAACTCGATCTCCCCAGGGAATATGAACCCACGGACCCGCGATGAGGAATTGGTTGTCGCGCGCGAACCTGGTGCCGGCATGATGGCGCAAGGAAAGATAGCCCGCGATTGACCCCTCCAGATAGGTATCGAACCATCCGGCAATGTGGAGCGCTGGAACTTGTATGCGATCGTAACGGGTGCTTATGTCCTGCCCACTCCAGTATTCGCCGGGCTCACGATGCGTCAGCCAACTGCGCACATAGCCGGGCAAGGTGTGGTCGGCGATGGCGGGATGAGCCGCATAGGGAACATGCATGGCCTGAGCACGAATGTCGTTCCATGCCGTTTCCAATTTGTTGCTGGGTTCACGAAGGCCCTTGCGACGGGCATCTTCACGCAACATCTGAATTCCCCACGACAGCGTTGAACTCAGACGCAGCGCACCGTAATGATAGAACCATCCGTGAAAGAGATCCGCAGCGGTCATATGCGGAGCGATGCACAAAAGACCTTCCGGCTGTTCCGCTGCCGCGAGCAGTTGAGTAGCACCCTGGTACGAGAATCCATACATCCCGATACGCCCATTGCACGCGGTATGCCGACGCAGCCAGGCAATCGATTCGGCTCCATCGCGGCCCTCGTGACGAAACGGATAGAAGTCTCCGCTTGAACCTCCGCGGCCGCGCACATCCTGAATAGCGACGTGATATCCGTGGCGCGCGAACCAAACCGGATGCGCATAGACCACCGTTGATGCAATATCGCGACCGTAGGGCTGTCGCATCAGCAGCGTGGGCCAAGGGCCGCTGCCGGAGGGATAGTAGTGATCGGAGAGGAGCACAGTGCCATCACGGAGCCGGCATTCCGACCCGCGCTCCAGGCGCACTCCGTTGCCGCAATCGACGAGCGCCATACTCTAGGCTCCGTGCCTCGGTTCAAAGTTGTACATGGCGATGAGAACCTCTGCGATGCGTGCGGCCGCTTCGTTTGACCATCGTTCGCCGTTCCGCGCCGTAGCAAGTGATGGATCGCCCAGGACGCCGCTCGGTGCGATATCTTTCGTCAGCCAGGCAAAGTTGGCCGAGGAGCCCTCAGGTTTAAGTAACTCCGGCTGTTCGACGCGGGCAATGTAGTTTGTCGTATATTCCTCCACGTGCACCAGCGCCGGCGCGCCATGCAGCAGATAAGAGGTTTCGATTTCACCAGCGTGAAAGCCGTATGTGCGCTCCTGCAGGCTGACGCCGTCAAACGATGCGCCAGCGGAACCAAACAGCGAGAATGTGCGCAGTCCAAACTCCGCGCGCAGATCGCGGGCCATCACATCGATGAGCGAGGTGTTCCCTCCATGGGTGTTGTAGAGAACCACCTTCTTGAATCCGGCCGCCGCGATGCTCGCACCCAGGTCGCGCAGCAATGCGCAAAATGTTTGCGCACTTACTGACAAGGTTCCCGGAAAGCCGATGTGCTCATTGCTCTTTCCGTAGCAGACCGCGGGAAGCGCAAATATGGGCAGCTCCGCTGAAATGCGGTCGAGTGCTTTGCCAAGCAGAAGATTGTTGATGAGCGTGTCAGTCGCTAGCGGCAGATGATGTCCATGCTGCTCGATGGCCGCAGTCGGGAGCACCAGCAAGGTGCTGCTGCGAGGCAGGTCGTCTACTTGCTTCCATGTGAGGTATGCGAACTGGCGCGCGTCGGAAATCCAGGTCTTCACGGGATCACTATCTCCTTGTGAAAGCTCATCATCTTTCCGGGATTCAACAACCCGCGAGGATCATATCTCTGCTTGGCGCGGAGCTGAATATTGTCCGCGCGAAACCGCCCGCCATCCTCGAGATAGTTGACATGGGGATTTGCGACAAACACCCCGATAGATCTGCAAAACTCGATCATGTCGATCAATCGCTCCTCAGTGGTAAAACGGACGACGGGAATCGCGCCTGGTATGACTATGCCGTCCCCGTTTTTAATGAATTCGATGTGAAAGAGAATCTCGTCTCCGTAACGCTTGCGCAGCATTCGAAACTGCGCTCTGCAATCGGTGGGAGAAAAGCCGCACTGCAGATACGTGTACGCGGCGTCGGCTTTCATGGCCCACAGCGTGGTGTGGTTCCAGGTGTAGTCGCTGAGCAGCGGCTGCGTTCGCGGGCCATCAAAAGGTCCGGAAAACGTGACATTGCCTCCCGCTGCAATAGCGCAGCTATGGAGTTCTTCTGCCTGCGCGCTCGCGATCATCAGCAGCACGAGGGCCTTGCCGTCACGCACAACCTGCTTCACCGGCGTAAAAAAGGAAGGAATAGGCCACTCGAATACCGTCGTCAACCGCTTGGTCCACGAAGGACCAGCCGCGATGGATTCGGCGAAGCTGAACGCCTCGTCGTAGCTGTCGAAAGCAGCGGTGAATTGGGTCCATTCCACTGCCGGTGCGAGCGCGAACCAGATGCGGGTGAGAATGCCATTGGTGCCCCAGGCGTGAAGAATCTCATGCACGGCTGCGCCTTCGTGCAAGACTACACGCGGCTCATCTTCCATGGTGACAACTTCGAATGCACGAACCGTATCGAAGTCGCGCAACCCGCCATGCGCGACCGATCCAATGCCGCCCGAGCCTCCCGCCAGAAAGCCGCCGACGGATGCCTTGACCAGAGTGGATGGATACATGCGGAGTTCCCATCCTTGTTTGCGGGCTTCAGTCTCAAGCGCGCCCAGACGCAGGCCGGGCTGGCAAACAGCAACACCGTCGGAGGTGATTTCTTCCAGTTTGTCCATCAACGAGAGATCCAGGACGATGCCGCCCTCGAGCGGAACGCATTGTCCATAGTTGCCGGTGCCCGCGCCACGCACGGTTACCGGGATTTCGTGATCGCCGGCATAGCGCAGTATTGCCCGCACTTCTTCAACGTTGACGGGAAGCACGGCTACATCTGCGGTCTTCGCTGCCAACCGGGGGCGCAATATCGGCGAGTACCAGTAGAAGTCGTGCGAGAGCCGGTCGAGGACCGATGGCGCAGTGAGAACGCGCCCCGCATCGGCGACAAGTTGCGACAATCCTGCTGCAATTTCGGCCTGCATGGGGAAGACCTCACAGAAGCGAAACAGTGCTATTTGCGTTTGCGGGTAGACCAGAGACGAAATGCCCGCAGCATGCGGGGATCGGTAAAGAGAGCATAACATTCATCGCGTAGGACAGGTCCTTCCACAATGCATGGCATGTCGCTGCGCGCAGCAACCTCAGTGGCGGAGATCTGAATCTGGTTGCAGTGATTGTTGGCATCGGCAATGGTGGCGCCATAGACCACTCGATCGATGCCGGCCCACAGAGCGGCGCTCATGCACATCGCGCACGGCTCGCAGGTGGTGTAGAGCACGTAGCCGCCAAGCGAAATCTGCTTGAGTCGCCGCGTGGCGAGGCGGATGGCGCGCACCTCGGCATGAGCGCTTGGATCGCATTGCTGCCGCACAGCATTGAGCGCCCGCACCAAGAGCTTGCCAGATCGCGCGTGGTAAATGGATGAGCCAAAGGGGCGTGGGGTTTCTGTGCGCATCGATCGAGCAGTAAACGCGGCCAATGCCGCCATACGCTCCTCATCGAGTTCCGGACCGTGCGCCTGTCGATGCCTCCCGCTGGAACGGGGCGCCGCGCTAGAAGTCATTCCCATACTCGAAAGTAGCACGGCGGAGTTCCCGTTCGCGACAAGAAAACGCGCGCCGACGACTGCGTCGTGGACTGAAGCCCGACAGGCATACCGCCGCTTCGAATTTTGCCCAATACTCATCAATAGCGGAGGAAAGCAGCCGGCTTCCCACCCGCCAACTTACGGGCACGGTGTGTAAACGGAACGATCAGGTGAACGTCGCGTGATACTTTTCTATCAAGGAATTTCCATCCTGTGAGGTCAGCTTTGCGTTCGAGCGGAGTCATTTGTCGCGGCGGGTTCTGGGTCGCATTTGCGATGGCACTGATCGCTACTGGATGCCATCACACGCTGTCTACCGAGAGCGGTGGAGTTTCACCGATTCGACTGCAACTGGACTGGAATCCGCAACCAGAACAGGGGGGATTTTTTGCTGCCCAACAACTTGGCTATTACAAAGCCGAAGGGCTGGATGTGACGATTCTGCCGCTGCCGCAGTACGGAAGCGTGGCGCAGCAAGTGGTGAGCGGAAAAGCCGAGTTCGGCCTGGGATCAAGCGACCAGGTTCTGGAGTGGAACTCGAATGGGCTTCCGCTGGTGGCCGTAGCGACAACCATGCAGCATGATCCCCAGGCGATCATGGTTCACAAGGACTCACCGATCCACGATTTCAAAGACCTGGAAGGACACACCGTTGCCGCGCAAACCGGCGCGACATGGCTCAAGTACGTCATCAGCCGTTACAACCTGAACCAGGTGCGGCAGATTCCCTCGACTCTCTCCATCGCAAATTTTCTTGCCGATCCAGGGTATGTGCAGCAAATCTTCGTTACCAGCGAGCCCTACTTTGCAAAGCAAGCGGGCGCAGATGTGCGAATCCTGATGATCAGTTCTTCAGGTTACGACCCCTATCGCGTGCAGTTTACAACGCGGGACTTTGCCGCTCAACATCCGGACATTGTTGCGAAGTTTGTGCGCGCCAGCATTCGCGGGTGGCGAGAGTATCTACATAATCCGGGTCCCACGAATGCTCAACTGCTCACGCTGAACCCTGCGCTCAATGCCGCACAGGTTGCCTACACAGCGCAGGCTTTGAGCGATGGTAAATTCGTGACGGGCGATGACCTGAGCGGCGCACAGATTGGCCGGATGGCGACGGACCGCTGGCAAAAGAGCTATGACCAGTTGAAGGCGCTCGGCATTCTGCATAGGAGCTTTGACCCAGCGACCGCATATACGCTGCAGTTCACCCATGAATAAGCACCGCTGGCGGTGAAGATACACGAGCCTGGCATCATGGAACGGTATGGTCGACAGCCTGCGGTGCACGGCCCGCCCGATTGGTGCGATCTTTCAGGTCGAACGCGGCATTCACCAGCGCGATATGCGAGAAAGCCTGCGGAAAATTTCCAACGAGCCGCTTCCGCTTGACGTCGTACTCCTCTGAAAGCAAACCGAGATCATTACACAGGGTGAGGAGACGCTCGAACAGTGCGCTCGCGTCTTCAAGCCGGCCAATGGCCTTGAGGCTGCTTACCATCCAGAAGCTGCACGCCAGAAACACTCCTTCGCCAGCGGGCAGGCCGTCATTCACCGTGGAAGTGTCGTAGCGCAACACAAGGCCGTCGGGCATCAGCTCCCGTTCAATTGCTTCGACCGTGGACTTGACGCGCGGATCGCTGCCCGGCAGAAAGCCGACCGCGGGCATCAGCAACAGCCCTGCATCCAGTTGGTCAGACCCATAGGCCTGCACAAAGCAGTTCTTTTTCTCATTGAAGGCCTTCGCGCATATTTCACTGTGCAATGTGTCGCAAATCGCTTTCCATTTGTCGACTGGAGCATCGTAATGGTGTCCCTCTGCCAGCTTCACCGCGCGATCGAATGCCACCCAGGCCATCATCTTGGAGTACGTAAATTGCTGCGGTCCGCCACGCGTCTCCCATATGCCCTCATCCGGTTCCTGCCAGATAGTTTCAAGATGCTCAAGCAAGAGAGCAAGCACTCGGAAATCCTCCTCGGCATGTCGTCCCATTCGATTCTGCGCATGAAAGAAGCAATCGAGCATCTCGCCATAGATGTCGAGTTGTACCTGCATGGCAGCCGCGTTGCCTATTCGCACCGGACGCGAGCCTTCATATCCAGGAAGCCAGTTGATCTCCCATTCTGACAGTTGGCGTTCGCCTTTTAACCCGTACATAATCTGCACTTGATCAGGACTGCCCGCAAGCGCGCGCAGTAGCCAATCCTGCCATGCTTCGGCCTCATCGAAGTAGCCGCCGCTGGTGAGCGCGAGGAGGGTGAAAGTGGTGTCACGCAGCCAGCAGTAGCGGTAGTCCCAGTTGCGCACTCCGCCGATCGCCTCAGGCAAAGAGGTGGTCATGGCTGCGACTACACCGCCAGTGGGACGAAATGTCATGGCTTTCAGGGTCATCAACGACCTCTCGATGACGTCGCGATATTGACCTTCATATACCAACTGACTCGCCCATGAAAGCCAGAAATCTTCAATATCTTTGAGTGCCTGTTCGGCGGAGATTGGCTGCGGATCCGGCCGGTACGATGTGCCATAAGTGAGCGTGAACCATACCCGATCCCCTTCACTCACCGAGAAGTCTGCTACGGTTTTCAGATTTTCACCATAGACGGGGACCGACGCATGGAGAACTGCAAGATTGGGGCCGGCAATGGCTCGCACGCCGTCGTCAATCCGGGTGACCCACGGTACGGTTCTGCCGTAATCGAAACGCAGGGCAAGCTCCATGCGCAGAGCCAAGTTGCCGCGGACACCCTCAACGATGCGCACCACATCAGAGAAGCGCTCGCGAATGGGCATGAAATCGATCAGCCGGAAGGCGCCGTCGGCGTGTTCGAAGGTAGTTTCGAGAATGAGCGTGTGGTCACGATAACGGCGCGTTGTTGTCCATTTGCCTTCAGCTGGACATATCTTCCAGAAGCCATTCTCTTCAGTGCCCAGGAGCGAGGCGAAACACGCCTCGGACGAGAAGTCTGGCCAGCATAGCCAGTCGATGGAGCCATTGTTATCGACCAGAGCAGCGGTCTCGCAATCTCCAATCAGGGCGTAATCTTCAATTCTCGCGGCCATTATTGCTCTCGATAGTTGCGCATGAGGCCGCCGTCAATCACGAAAGTGGATCCGCTCACATACGCGGCATCGTCCGACGCCAGGTACGCTACCAGTCCCGCCACATCTTCCGGAGTGCCCAGGCGCCCCACCGGGATTTTGGCGAGCAACGCATTGAGTTTTGGCTTGTCTTCTAGCAGGGACTTGTTGATGGGGGTGGCAATTGCGCCAGGAGCAACATTATTCACTGTGATGCCCAGCGGCCCAAGTTCTACGGCAAGATCGCGCATCAACATGCGCAACCCGCCCTTGCTGCAACAGTAGGTTGCGAATCCCGGAAATGCCATGTCCTCATGTACCGAACTGATGTTTACAATCCGCCCGGGCTTTTTCGCATCGCGGAGACGCCGCACGAAAGCCTGCGTGAGGAAAAAAGGCCCGCGAAGGTTGACCGACATGACGTTGTCGTAGTCTGCTTCCGTTGTGTCCCAGAAGTCTGACTTCTTCTCCATGCCGGCGTTGTTTACCAGAATGTCCGCCGAACCGAATTGCTTCCACGCCGTGTCCACTAGGCAGCGGATGTCGTCGATTCTCGTGATATCCGCCTGCACGATCTTGCCCTCGCCACCGGCCTGTTCAATGGCGCGCTCCGTTTCCTTCGCGCCGTCCGGAGTTCCCACATAGTCCACAATGACTTTCGCGCCTTCACAGCCGAGCCGCTTGGCAATCCCCTGGCCGATGCCCGAACTTGCCCCAGTCACGATGGCCACTCTTCCCTGCAAACGATGCATACTCTCTCCTAATATCGCCTTAACCGCTTGTGAATCGCTTCCCTGCTACTTTGATGCGAGTTAGTCGACAAATTCGACGGAGCTGGGAAATGTGCTTTGGTTCATGAATCACGATAAGCTGCCACGTCATCGATCAGCATGTGCGGAAACGACACAGGATGCTTTCGCTCTCTTCGATAACGATGGGAAGGTGCGCACCCCGCATTCGGAGTTTGCCGGAAGTTGGCAAAGGATACGGCCCAGTGTTTCGTGAAGCCGGAGCGTAATCGTCTAACATTCTTGCATAGCTCGGCGTACCCTATGCAGCCTCTTTGAGCGATTCCAGATTCTTTATCGAAGTGCGGCTCACCAGTTCCGCGTGGTGAGCATGCCAGGACGCCACCACATCGCGAACGGTGTGCACCACTGAGCGTTGCGGGAGCCAACCTGTATCGAGGCAAAAGGCCGAACTGTCTGAGACGTACAACAGCTGATCATCGCGCGTGGGGCGCGCATGATGCACCTCGGCGGAGCGATGACAGATCCGCTCAACGAGGCCCAGCATTTCCTTCACGGATACGGCCCGGCTCATTCCGCCGCCGACGTTATATACTTTTCCGGCAGTTATGCCGATATAGGCCATGGCTGCGTTCATGGCGGATACCAGATCCGCGACGTGGAGCACGTCTCGCACCTGCAGATCGTCTCCGACATTGATGGGGCATCCAGTCATTACCGCATCGACGAAGTGAGCAATCCAGCCGCCCGCAGGCGCTGGGAATTGACGTGGACCGGCAACGGTTCCCAATCGCAAGATCACTGCAGACAGTCCGAATTTTTGCGCGTACTCGTGCACACGCCGCTCCGCTGCGCCTTTCGAACAACTGAACGGGGAGCCCAAATCGACGGGTGTCCGTTCTGAAACGCCGCGAAATTGAGCATCCATTACGCTGTAACGGCTGCCCGTCGCAGTCACAGGTATGGACTTCAAGGTTCCGTACACCTTGCTTGTGGAAGCAAAGAGAACCCGCGGCCTGCGGCCTGAACGGCGAGCGCCCTCAAGCACGTTGACCGTGCCGGTTACATTGACGGCGTAGTCGGTGCGTATGTCCGCCGCAGTCACACCGGAACAACGCGCCACGCAATGATAGATCTCATGGGCCGTTCTGGCGACTTCCGAAACCAGCGCGGAGTTGCGAACGTCGCCCCGGGTAAAGTTCAAGCGCCGCGGGTCCGCGAGTGCCTTCAGCCATGCGACGTTGGCTTCGGCGCCGGGACGTGAGAGGTTGTCATAAAGGGTGATACGCGCGTCGGTCGTGCCCAATAGATTGGCCGCGAGATTGGCGCCTACGAATCCGGCGCCGCCCGTAATTAGCACGTTATGGGAGTGATTGTCAGCGACTCGAAGCAGCATGGACGCCTCACCAAAACGTGAGATGCCGATTCTGGCCGTCTGGTTAGTTGTACCTCCGACCTGGAGTTGCCTCGTTGCGGGAAGCTAACTCAAGGCCCGCCCCAAAGAGCCAAGCATGAGCGTCAGAAACGATAGCCCGCGGCGCGTTTCAGGCTGGCGCATCCGCTTGAAAATCTGCCACAGCGAGGGCGGCCGTTCTTCTCGCCGATGCGTCTCCATGGCATCCAATGTTTCCTTCGATAGGCGCGAAAGGGGCCCTGGATCGATGGCGCCAAGAATCTTCGTGAACCCCAGAATATTCCTCATCGCAGTAATGAACGCGGGATCGGCGGAGTATTTGGCCAATAGTCCGAAGATGGTGTCCCTGGCGCTGATGGCTCCATGTATAGCATCGAGGAGACCCTGACGGTGCGCTTCATCCAGCAGATCATAAGCCACGAGCAAAGCTTCGGCGTGCTCACTGGGTGCCTCGGCAAGACGCCGTTGCAACTCTGTCCTGGGATCGGCATGCGTGGGAATGAATTCGATCGGTTGTGCCATGGGTTGTATTCCTCTGCGATCAAACGTGCGTGGTTTTGATTTGCACCAGTTGGTCACTGTAATTGGCGCCGGGTGGCGTATAGTCGGCGCGCTTCCATTTGCGTTCCACTTCAACGCCGGTCTGGGGAGTGCGATGTCCATGCCGGAAATTTTCTGGCGGCAGCGGATTCGGTCCCTTTTCTGGAAGCACCGACATGTGCACGGAGACCTCTTTGTATGCCGGAGTATGCGTGACGCGATCAACATTCGAGCTTGTAAGACGGTTGACGGGCTGAACCACGGAGTTCAGTGGCATATACAACTGGTCTCCTGCCACACGGTCAGTCACTACCACCGGCACGGTAGCTTCACCATACAGACTTCGCAGATGGACCACGCTTCCGTTTTCAAGACCCTCGCGGCTCGCCAGTTCGGGAGATACCTCAACAAAGTTCGTGGGCGTCATGCGTTTGATTCCCCTGGTGCGATAGGTCATTGAGCCTTGCTCGAAGTGCTCAAGCAAACGCCCGTTGTTCAGGTGATAGGCAAACTCCGGAGAAGTTACTTCACTTGGTTCAATCCACTCCACCGGATAGAACTTCGCCTTGCCGTCAGGAAAAGGGAATTTTTCAGTGAAGAGTTGCGGAGAATCCCTTCCATCTTTCTCTACGGGCCATTGCAGGCTTTTGTACCCTTCCAGCCGTTCATAGGTCACGCCTGCGAGTAGAGGAGTAAGGGACGCAATCTCGTCCATGATTTGCGATGGATGCTGGTAGTGCCATCCGGCATCGAGGCGATTGGCGATGAGTTGAATGATCTCCCAATCCGGCTTCGATTGACCCAAAGGATCGAGGACGCGATAGAGACGCTGAATGCGCCGTTCAGTACTGGTAAATGTACCTTCCTTCTCGAGCGATGGCGACGCGGGAAGAATCACGTCAGCATAGCGCGCGGTCTCTGAAAAATTAACGTCCTGCACCACCAGGAACTCGAGTTTTTCAAGTGCCTTAGCCACATCGCCAGCATTGGCATCGGAAGTAACCGTATCCTCGCCCTTGAGGTACATGCATTTCAGAGTGCCATCGTGAATGGCGCGGATCATGCCGTGGTTATCCAATCCATCCTTGACAGGAAGTTCTACTCCCCAGGCTGCTTCAAACTTCTTCCGCACCTGTTCATCAGCAACTTTCTGGTAGCCGGAATAGACGTTCGGCATGGATCCGAGATCGCTGGCGCCCTGCACGTTGTTGTGTCCGCGCAGCGGGTAGGCGCCTGTTCCCGGGCGCATGTAATTGCCAGTCAACAGCAGAAGATTCGAGATGGATGTCGAGGCGTCGGAACCGCCGCAGTGCTGGGTGATGCCCATTGCCCACAAGATGCAGACTCTATCGGCATGCGCAATTTCATGAGCGATCTGCTTCAGCGTCTCGGCCGGGATTCCGGTACGCTTTTCTGCGAACTCCATTGTGAACGGTTCGAGCGATTTCTTCTGCTCTTCATAGTTATTCACCCATTGATCAATGAACGCCTGCTTTTGCCAACCCTGATCGATGATGTATTTCGCAACCGCGTTGATCCACACAGGGTCCGTGGAGGGCTGCGGACGGATAAAAACATCAGCGCGTTGGGCCATCTCGTGCTTGCGCAGGTCGGCAACAATCAACCGCTGTCCCCGCAGCTTATGCGAACGCTTGACGCGCGTGGCGAGCACCGGATGGCTCTCGGCAGTATTGGAGCCGATGATTACCACCAGGCTTGCCAGTTCGATATCAGAGATCGAGCCGCTGTCGCCGCCGTACCCTACCGTACGGCTCAGGCCCATGGTAGCCGGGGTCTGGCAGTAGCGCGAACAGTTATCAATATTGTTTGTGCCGATGACGGCACGCGCCAGCTTCTGCATCAGGTAGCTCTCCTCATTGGTGCATTTTGAAGAGGCTATGAACGCAAGGGAATCCGGACCATGACGTTTTTTGGCCTTCGTGAATGTCTCGGCGATCAGAGTGAGCGCTTCATCCCATGTTGCTTCGCGGAATGTGTCGCTCCCGTGCGGTGACCTGACACGAATGAGCGGACTCACCAGCCGGTCTGGAGAGTTGATGAAGTCCCAGGCAAATTTGCCTTTAACGCAAGTGGAGATTCCATTCGCCGCTCCCTCTGCGGGTTCAATTTTCAAGATGTGACGGTCACGGGTCCACACGTCAAACGAGCAACCGACTCCGCAATAGGTACAGACTGTCTTGGTTCGCTTCACGCGCGCTTCACGCATCGCCGACTCTGCGGTCGAGATGGCGAGAATGGGACCGAAGCCGGTTTCCGGCTCAATCGCCTTCACCGTCTCGATCATGGTATCGAGCACCTTGGGCGGAAGGCCGGTGAGATATCCCGCGTGGCCCAGCATTGATTTTTCCATCAGTGCGTTGCAGGGACAAACAGTCACGCAATGTCCGCAGGAAACGCAGGACGAGCCGGCTATTTGCTCGCCACCGTCCCAAAGCACGCGCGGGTGCTCCATCTCCCAATTGATGGTGAGAGTCTCGTTGACCTGGACGTTCTGGCACGCCTCCACGCAGCGCCCGCACAGGATGCACTGACTGGGATCGTATCGATAGAAGGAATTGGAATGGTCTTGTGGGTAGGGCTTCTCAAGAAATGGGCGAGACTGGTGTTTCACATCCAGATGCTCAGTCGTATTGTGCACCGTGCAGTTGCCGTTATTGTTGTCGCAGACGGTGCAGTACAAGTCGTGATTTTGCAGGATGCGGTCAAAGGCCTCGCGCTGCGCGGCATCGACACGGCTGCTCTCGGTGTCGACGGTCATGTTTGCGCTGACCATGGTTCCGCAGGCGCGCACGAGTTTGCCATCCACATCGACCACGCAGGTATCACAAGTCTGAATGGGGCCCATCCGGGGGTGGTAACAGACTTGTGGCAGGCGCCGCTGCGGTGACACGCGGTTCACAGTCTCGACGAGTAGTTCTCCGGTGACGGCCGGGACTTCGGCACCATCAAGCGTAATGAAGGTGTCGGGGTGTTGCTCCGACTTGGAATTCAGTAGGCACTTTTCCAATGACATAATTGTCTTCGATGAATCGCTCAGGAGAAACGTTATCCGACTTTCAGCCGTGGCGCCAGCCTTTTGTGATCTGGTGCAAGGACTTATCCGGCGCTGGAGCCGGGAACTTGCGGGTAGAATGCAGGAGAAGGAGATCGGCTTTTGATGAAATCGACGGCCCCAACCACCGAACGTACCCCGGGAAGCAAGGTTCTCACGACCAACAAGCACCTGATCCGGTGGGTGGAAAAGATAGCCGATCTCTGCCGGCCCGACTCGATCCATTGGGTCGATGGCTCTCAGGCTGAGTACGACTTCCTCTGCGAGCGGCTAGTAACCGCCGGCACCTTTACCCGTCTCAACCAGGAACTCTGGCCCGGCTGCTTCTATGCACGTTCGGCCGCGAGCGATGTGGCCCGAGTCGAAGACCGAACCTTTATCTGCTCTCTTTCCAAGGATGGCGCCGGCCCTACGAACAACTGGGAAGATCCCTACGTAATGCGGCGCAGGCTGAAGCAACTCTTCAAAGGCAGCATGCGCGGCCGCACCATGTATGTTCTGCCTTTCAGCATGGGCCCGGTCGGATCTCCAATGTCGGGCATCGGTGTCGAACTCACCGACTCCCCATATGTCGTGGTGAACATGCGCATCATGGCCCGTATAGGCGCCCCCGTCTTTGCTGAAATCGACAAGGACGAGAAGCGCGTCGTGCCTTGTGTGCATTCCGTAGGGGTGCCGCTCAAGGCCGGCGACCGCGACGTTCCCTGGCCCTGCAATGAAACAAAGTACATCGTGCACTTCCCTGAGACCCGCGAGATCTGGTCCTACGGCTCGGGTTACGGCGGCAACGCCCTCCTGAGCAAGAAGTGCTTTGCCCTGCGCATTGCTTCAAATATCGCCCGCGACGAGGGCTGGATGGCGGAGCACATGCTGATTCTGGGTGTGGAAGACCCCACCGGGAAGAAGACGTATGTGGCCGCCGCCTTCCCGTCGGCCTGCGGCAAGACGAATTTCGCCATGCTGATTCCGCCCAAAGCCATGCACGGCTGGAAGGTCTGGACGGTGGGTGACGACATTGCCTGGATCCGTCCTGATGTCACCGGAATCCTGCGTGCTATCAATCCCGAAGCGGGTTTCTTTGGAGTCGCTCCCGGCACCAGCACCAGGACCAACCCGATCGCCATGGAGACGCTCTCGCGGAACTCCATCTTTACCAATGTGGCCCTGACGCCCGAGGGAGGGGTGTGGTGGGAAGGCATGACGGAGACACCTCCGGCGAATTGCCTGGATTGGCGAGGAGAACCCTGGACGCCCGCCATCGGCAAACATACCGGGCGCACGGCGGCCCACCCCAATGGCCGTTTCACCGCGCCCGCGTCTCAGTGCCCCACGATGGACCCGGCGTGGGAATCCCCTGACGGCGTGCCTATTGGCGCCATTATCTTTGGCGGACGACGCTCCTCGACATTGCCGCTGGTCTACCAGGCGTTCAACTGGAGCAGCGGGGTGTACCTCGGCGCCACCATGGGCTCAGAAACGACGGCCGCGGCGGCCGGCACCGTGGGCATGGTACGCCGCGATCCCATGGCCATGCTGCCTTTCTGCGGCTACCACATGGGCGACTACATCCGCCACTGGATCAAGATGCAGCGTGGGCTCGCCATGACACCCCGCGTTTTCCACGTGAATTGGTTCCGCAAAGACTCCCATGGCAAGTTCCTATGGCCCGGCTTCAGCGAGAATATGCGTGTGTTGCGCTGGATTGTTGAACGGGTACACGGGCACGCCCATGGCCGCGAGACGCCCATCGGCTGGGTTCCGCGTTACGACGATCTCGATTGGCACGGCCTTGACTTCCCGCGCGAGGCATTTGACGACCTGATGCACGTGGATCGAACCGCATGGCGACAGGAAGTGATGGCCCACGAAGGGCTCTTCATTGAACTGCACGATCACCTGCCGCCGGAGATGATCTACGAGCGCGAATTGCTGATCTGCAGGCTTTAGGCCTGCGATTCACTTTTGCCGCCGCTGCTGGCGACGAAAAAGTTCGAGCTTTACAATCGATTTTCGGTTATTCTAAAAGGTTCTAAGTCATTTCAGAAGCGGCCCTGACCGCTTCAGGCAAACTGGTCGGTACAAGCAGCCTCGGCGGTTCCCAGCACAGATTGGGCGACGCCGTACTCTCTTTCGGCGGCAACGCTTTTAGTCGCCACATCTGGATTATTACGAAGGAAACCATGCAAACATCGGAGCGCCGTATCCGTGTACCTCAAACCCAGGGACTCTATCATCCGCGCAATGAGCACGACGCTTGCGGGATGGGGCTGGTCGCCAGCATCCGCGGAGAGAAGAGCCACGACATTATACGCAAAGGTCTTGAGGTGCTGATCAATCTCACACATCGTGGTGCTTCGGGCTGCGATCCGGAGACGGGCGACGGAGCCGGGATTTTGATTCAGATTCCTCACGTCTTTTTTGCGCGCGAGTGCGGCGAACTGGGCATTCAACTGCCCGAGCCCGGGGCGTATGGTGTCGCAATGGTCTTTCTTCCCGTGGACAAGCATAGCCGCTTACAGTGCGAAGGCGTGATTGAACGTATTGCCAAGGAAGAGGGAGTTACCGTGCTTGGCTGGCGCGATACTCCGGTAAACGGAGATGCGATCGGGCGAGAAGCAAGGGCTTCGCAACCTTATATCGAGCAATTGTTTGTTGCGCGGCCGCAAGAGCTGGACGAGGAGAGCTTTGAGCGCCTCCTCTATCGGGTGCGTCGCTGCACCGAGAATGAGATCGCCGATTCGGACATCGAGGGCAAAGACGATTTTTATGTGCCTTCATTTTCATGCCGCACCATTATCTACAAGGGGCTGATGCTGGCTCCGCAGATCGAGAAGTTCTACTTCGAGCTCGCCAACCCGCTGGTCACGAGCGCCCTCGCTCTGGTTCACCAGCGTTTCTCCACAAATACTTTTCCAAGCTGGAAGCTGGCGCATCCCTATCGCTACGTAGCACATAACGGCGAAATTAATACGATCCGCGGCAATATCAGTTGGATGAACGCACGCCAGTCGATTTTGGACAGCCCGCTGCACGGGGATCAGATCGACAAGCTGTATCCCGTGATTACGGCGGGCGGCAGCGATTCGGGTTCGCTGGATAATGCGGTCGAATTCCTTTTCCAGTCCGGTCGTTCCCTGCCCCACGTGATGGCGATGCTCATTCCGGAGGCTTGGTCGGGCAATCCCGACATGGACGAGGACAAGCGCGCGTTCTATGAGTACCACGCATCCCTGATGGAGCCGTGGGACGGACCGGCGGCCATCGCATTCACCGATGGACGCGTCATCGGCGCTACACTCGATCGCAACGGTCTGCGCCCTGGCCGCTACATCGTCACCAAGGACGACCTGGTGGTGCTTGCTTCGGAGGCCGGCGTCCTGGACGTTCCGGCAGAAGACATCCGCAAGAAGGGCCGTCTGCAACCTGGACGCATGTTCCTGGTGGACACGGTCCAGAAGCGCATCATCTCTGACAGTGAGATCAAGAAAGAGTTGGCGGGCCGCCAGCCTTATGCGACCTGGCTGCAGGAACAACAGGTCACGCTCGACCAGTTGCCTGAGCCTTCGCGCGTGATCGCCTCGAATCCCGAGACGCTTCTGCGCCGGCAGCGAGCCTACGGCTACAGCGAAGAGGACCTCCGCATCCTGCTGGGCCCCATGGGCGCAAAGGGCGAGGAGCCCATCGGCTCCATGGGCACCGACGTGCCGCTGGCCTGCCTCTCTGACCGGCCCCAACCGCTGTTCAACTACTTCAAGCAGTTGTTTGCGCAGGTCACGAATCCGCCCATCGACCCGATCCGCGAAGAGATGGTGATGTCGCTCATCAGCTATATCGGCACGGAGCGCAACATTCTGGATGAGGCTCCGGAAAACTGCCACACGCTCAAGCTGCCCCATCCGATTCTGACCAACCGGGATCTTGAAAAGCTGCGCCGCGTCTCGTCCGGCGACCTGCTTGCTACGACGCTACCTGCGCTGTTCCGCGCCGGGGATGGCGAACTCGGGCTGCGTCATAGTCTCGAAGACCTGAGTGCGCGCGCCGCTCATGCCGTGCAATCCGGCTACACGCTGCTGATCCTCTCCGATCGCGGAGTCGACCCGACCTATGCCCCCATCCCCAGTCTGCTGGCGATGGCCGCCGTGCATAATCGGCTGGTCCGCGAGAAGACTCGCACCCAGGTCGCGCTCATCATCGAGAGCGGCGAGCCGCGAGAGGTCATGCACTTCGCGCTACTTATCGGCTACGGCGCCAGCGCGGTCAATCCATACCTGGCGATTGAAACCCTGCACGACCTGAAACGCCGCGGCCTGCTGCCCCACAACATCACCGGCCCTCACGCTGAAAAAAACTTCATCAAGGCCATTAACAAGGGCCTGCTGAAAACATTCTCCAAGATGGGCATCAGCACATTGCAGAGCTATCGCGGCGCACAGGTGTTTGAGGCAGTCGGATTGAACCAGTCGCTGGTCGATTCCTACTTCTCTGGCACCGCTTCGCGCATTGAAGGGGTGGGGCTCGACGTGCTGGCGCGCGAGGCGCAGATCAAGCACACTTACGCCTTCCAGCCCCTTACCGATTCAGAGACCGAACTGGTGGTCGGCGGACATTATCAGTATCGCGAAGGCGGCGAGTACCACTTGCTCAATCCTCTGACCATCAGCAAGCTGCAGCACGCGGTGAGAGCAAATAATCCCACCACGTTCCAGGAGTATACCGACTTGCTGGATGATCAGAGCCGTCACCTCTGCACGCTGCGCGGACTGCTCAAACTCAAATACTCCGACACGCCCATTTCAATTGATGAGGTGGAACCCGCAAAAGAGATCGTGAAGCGCTTCACGACAGGCGCAATGAGCTTCGGTTCAATCAGCAAGGAAGCGCACGAGACACTCGCCATCGCAATGAACCGCTTAGGCGGAATGTCCAACACCGGCGAGGGTGGCGAGGATGAAGAACGCTTCAAGCGCGATGCCAATGGCGACCTCCGCCGCAGCGCAGTGAAGCAGGTAGCGAGCGGGCGCTTTGGCGTCACCACCAATTACCTGGTCAACGCCGACGAGTTGCAAATCAAGATGGCGCAGGGGGCGAAGCCTGGTGAAGGCGGCCAGTTGCCCGGTCACAAGGTGGACGAGATTATCGCCAAGACGCGCCACTCGATTCCGGGCGTTGGCCTCATCTCTCCCCCGCCGCACCACGACATCTATTCCATCGAGGATCTTGCGCAACTCATCTATGACCTGAAGAACGTCAATCCGCAGGCGCGGATCGCGGTCAAGCTGGTCTCAGAAGCCGGCGTGGGAACGGTCGCGGCCGGCGTCTCCAAGGCGCATGCCGATGTGGTGCTCATCTCCGGCGACAATGGCGGCACTGGCGCCTCGCCGCTAAGCTCCATAAAGCATGCCGGACTGCCGTGGGAACTTGGCCTAGCCGAAACGCAGCAGGTGCTTCTGCTCAACGATCTGCGGAGCCGCATTCGCGTGCAGACCGACGGCAAGCTCCAGACCGGCCGCGACGTGGTAATCGCCGCTCTGCTGGGGGCCGAGGAGTTCGGCTTCGCTACCACGCCGCTCATCACCATGGGTTGCATCATGATGCGCAAGTGCCACCTCAACACATGCTCCGTTGGCATTGCCACGCAAGATCCGGTTCTGCGTGCACGCTTCAAAGGCCAGCCTGAACACGTGGTCAACTTCTTCTTCTTCATAGCGGAGCAGGTTCGCGAACACATGGCCAAACTGGGCTTCCGCACTGTCGATGAAATGGTAGGCCGCGTCGAAAAGCTCGATGCCTCAATCGCCGACGCGCACTGGAAGGCCAAGGGCATCGACCTCTCGTCAATCCTCTATTCTCCTGAGTTGCCGTCGCGCGTTGCCCGTCGCCGTGTAAAAGCGCAAGATCACGGGCTCAACCAGGCTCTCGATCATGCGTTGATTGCGAAGGCAGTTCCCGCACTCGAATCACAAAAGAACGTCACCGCCGAATTCCCGATTCGCAATGTGCACCGCACCGTGGGCGCAATGCTGGGCGGCGAAATTGCGCGCCGATACGGCTCTGCCGGATTGCCCGACGGAACCATTCACTTCAGGTTCAAAGGCTCTGCCGGGCAGAGCTTCGGCGCCTTCGTACCCAACGGGGTAACGCTGGAACTTGAGGGCGATTCCAACGACTATGTAGGCAAAGGGCTTTCGGGCGGCCGCATCATTGCTTATCCGCACAAGACTTCGAGCTTTCTTCCCGAGGAAAGCATCCTTGTCGGCAACGTAGTGCTCTATGGCGCCACCAGCGGCGAAGCATTCCTGAACGGCATCGCCGGCGAGCGCTTCGCCGTCCGCAACTCCGGCGCTACCGCCGTTGTGGAAGGCGTGGGCGATCACGGCTGCGAATATATGACCAATGGGACCGTGGTCGTCATTGGCTCCACGGGCCGCAACTTCGCGGCGGGCATGAGCGGAGGGTGCGCGTATGTCTATGACGATGCTGGCGACTTCTCCATGCGCCGCTGCAACCAGGCGAGCGTCGATCTGGAGCCGCTGGTTAACGAGGAAGACATCGCGCTGGTGCGCGGCCTTCTCGAACGCCATCGTGACTATACAGGAAGCCCGCGCGCCGCATGGATACTGGAGCACTGGGCAACAGCACAGGCCAACTTCATCAAGGTATTCCCGCACGAGTACAAGCGGGTTCTGGGGGTCGCTCGAACGGAGTCGGCCTATGTATCTCCTTCAACTTCGTCGCCTCTGGTAGGGGCAACAGAGGTGCAGCATGGGTAAAGTTACCGGATTTCTTGAGATTGAACGCGAGCAGCCCACCCGTCGCAAGGTCGAAGAACGCCTGCGGGACTGGTTTGAAATTTACGAGCCCTTCCCCGAGGAAAAACAGCGCGAACAGGGCGCCCGATGCATGGATTGCGGAGTTCCCTTCTGCCACACCGGATGCCCGGTCAATAACCTGATCCCTGATTGGAACGACTTTGTCTACAACGGCCGCTGGGAAGCCGCAATACGGCGCCTGCACGCCACCAACAATTTTCCCGAGTTCACTGGCCGCATCTGCCCCGCTCCATGTGAGGCCGCATGCGTTCTGGGTATTGACCAACCGCCCGTATCCATAAAGCTCATTGAACGCAGCGTTGTCGAACGAGCCTGGGACGAAGGATGGATCCGGCCCGAGCCACCCGAGAACAATACTGGCAAGCGCGTCGCCGTCGTCGGTAGTGGTCCATCAGGCTTGGCCGCTGCACAACAGTTGCGCCGCGCAGGCCACTCCGTGACTGTGTATGAGAAGAACGATCGTATTGGCGGCCTGCTTCGCTATGGTATTCCCAACTTCAAGCTGGAGAAGCACGTCATCGATCGCCGCGCGCAGCAGATGCGCGCCGAGGGAGTCACGTTCGTAACTAATGCGCATGTAGGCGTCAATGTGCCCATTGAAGCACTCACTGGCCACTACGATGCCATCCTCCTGGCGGGGGGCTCGGAGCACCCGCGCGATCTCAACATCCCCGGCCGGGAGCTAAAAGGCATTCACTTCGCCATGGAGTTTCTACCGCAACAGAATCGCCGCTGCGAGGGTGATCTCCTTGATCCGGCCTCGGAAATCAGCGCAGCCGGTAAGCGCGTGCTCATCATTGGCGGCGGTGACACGGGTGCCGACTGTCTGGGAACAAGCCTGCGCCAGGGTGCGAAAAGTGTGCACCAGTTCGAAATTATGCCCAAGCCTCCGGCGACGCGCTCCTCATCGACGCCGTGGCCGCTTTGGCCATTGCAGTTGCGCACGGAGAGCTCTCACGAAGAAGGCGGCCTACGCGACTGGAGCATCAACAGCGTTAAATTCACGGGCGATGAAAATGGCCGAGTGAAGCAGCTGCATGCCGTACGCGTCGGTGCGCCGCCGAAGTTCGAGGCGATTCCTGGCTCGGAATTCACACTTGATTTCGACCTTGTCCTGCTGGCGATGGGCTTTCTTGGCCCCATACGCTCCGGCATGATTGAACAACTCGGAGTGGCCCTGGACCCACGCGGAAACGTGGCCACCACCGACTATCGAACGTCCGTGGATGGCATCTTTGCCGCCGGCGATATGCGCCGCGGGCAGTCCTTGGTGGTATGGGCAATCTCTGAAGGCCGCAAAGCTGCTGCCGCAGTGGATAGCTATCTTGAATCGAAAGCCGAGCCTGTGGCCCAACGGCTTCGCGCACTTGTTTAGTGACTGTTCAATTTGGAAAAGTATGTAAGAAAGACGTTTTGAGTCGGTACTGTAGCTGCTGGTGAGTACGGCAGCTACAGTTCACAATTTAAATGCCTAATTTTCAGTTTGACTTAGTCTTCGCATTCGGTTTGGTCGGCACGGCTCCAACCAGCATCGTCGACAACCATCTTTAAGAGCCTACTCAGGTCTTGTCGATGCCGGCCCCCGAAGGCTCATTATCCCTGCGAGGAAAGCGCTATCCGCATCGAAGAGAACTCTTGCTAGAATTGCAGAGAACACTTCCTGCGCCGCAGGTACACAATGGCCAAGCAGCTTCATTACAATGCCGCAGACCGCATCTCCAGCGCCACCGCACGGGACCCGTACCTGCGACCCTCATTCCCACTTCAGAGCCGAGTGAAACGGCTGGTTTGGAACGTGTGCTGGCTGCTTCTATATCGCACCTCTCCACGCCCTGTACATGCATGGCGCTCAATGCTGCTTCGCATGTTTGGAGCGAAGATGGGACCGAGGTGCCATTTCTATCCTGCATCGAAGGTCTGGGCACCATGGAATCTAGAGTGCGCAGACCAAGTGACGGCTGGGGATGGTGCGGAGATTTATAACCCTGCTCCCATGTATTTTGGGTCGCACGCCATTGTGTCGCAAGGTGCCTATCTTTGCGGCGCAACACATGATTTCGACGACCCCGCGTTTCCGTTACTCGCTTACTCCACGTCCGTTGGAGCCTACGCCTGGGTGTGCGCCCGCGCCGTCGTCTCGCCAGGGGTGAACCTGGGAGAAGGTGCTGTTCTGGGTCTAGCCGCGGTGGCCACCCGCGATCTCGCCCCTTGGGGAGTCTATGCGGGAGTACCCGCTATCAAGGTAAAGGAAAGGAAGCATGACTTGGCTTCACAGGGCGGGATAGTGGAAGAGCTGAAGCCTGCGGTTGGCCAGAATTCAAGCTAAGTGACTTATAGCTGCCTTGGAATTCTGAGCCGCAAGAGAATTTCATCCTTAATGGCGCCACTCGCGGTTCATCGAATTCATTCCGAAAATCTCACTGGGAGACTATGATCAATCAGCAGGCACCGTCGTTTGACAGTGCGTTGAACTGAAGCCCAAATAGCCGGCCCTGCGGAGTACCTTCATTCCCTAATTAACGCTCTGCTCTTTACCTCATTCGAGAATCACTCCCCTCGCCCCGGAACCAGTTTTCTCCGTTACGGCCCAAAAACAATATTGTCCCTTGAAGGATTTCCTACATGCGGCAGCTACCAATCCTCCTGACATCTCTTTTGGCCCTGCTTCCTATGACCAACTCCATACCAGTGGTGAGCCAGAACGATTCTGCAAACCATGCGCAAGAAGCTGATTCAACGGCTGCCAGGAAGCGCCCAACGCCGGTGGCATACGACGACGAAGATAGCCAGATTAATGTCATGGCTCAAAAATACGGTGCCAGGGGTGATTGCAGGACCGATGACACGCCAGCGTTCACCTCTGCTCAGGCGGCGGCGATTGCCCGCGGATCAAACTTCAGTTGGCCTCCCGTACTTTATCTTCCAAAGCCTCCTGGTGGGTGTTATCTCCTGAAGACACAGTTCGTCTGGCTTGGAGTTTCGATGGAAGGGAAAGCCCCCAACAGTATGGATTCACACGGCCATAGCGGCGTCATCATTCAAGGTGGGACGCCGGGAGCAGACGTGTTTCTGGTGCCTGACCCAACGACTTCCGCCTTGTCATCATTTCGCGGCTCTTGGTCGCTCAGACATTTGACCTTTATCGTCAACCAAGGCGCCCCGAACGTAACGCACCCCCATCGTTGGCCCGGTCGCTGGTTTGATGACGGTGCTATGAAGGCTGGAAGCAACATCTTCAAGTCAACCCGCGCTAACATTGGATGCGGCGATATAGGGCAGCCCATTCAAGTGAACGGGGCGGGACCGAGCGGCGCGAACCTAGTCAGTACTATCGCGTCGGTTTCCCCTTGTTGGGCAGCATCGGATAATAGTTTCCTGATCGTCACGCTCGCCGCCAATGCCAGTACGACAGTTTCAAACGCGCATAGCTATATCTCCGTTGGCGGCTTGCCGGTCACAACGAATGTTGGCGGCTGCGGAATTGCATTTGACGATCAGGACGGCAATCCAGCTGACTGGGTTCCAGGTGCAATTAGCACATCTGGAGGCTATTCGCTGATGGAGGATGTGACTTTCAGGGGATCGTCACTTGCGAAGAACATCAATACTTGTGGACTATTCTTTCAGGGGCAGGCGACACAGTACGGCCTAACACTGCGTGATTACTCCTTTCAAGGCTTGATGTTTGGCTTACTCGCTGTTCCCTCAGAACGCAACTCATACTACGCATCGAACATGGGTGACTTCGATACATTCAGCAAGGGCCATATTGGTGGCATGACGTTTCCGTGGATTACATACAACGGCCTCAGCAACACGATTAATCAAATCGAGTTCAACGCTGACAACGGACCTATGATGCTTTCTTTGGGAAACCAATGGGGCGATGTTGCGAATTCATGGAACGTATCGGGGGTTGGATACAATGGCGCTGCTTCTAACTACGGGTGGAGAATCAACGGTAATAATTGGACCTTCAGGAGCGTTACTTTTGCCGCTCTGGCCTCACAGGTTGCAACTCTCGATACGTCCAATACCGTGATCACCAATGGCGGGATTCAATACGGTACCTTGGCCGTCAACGGGACCAAAAACGACGTTAATGGACAGTACATGGCGATTGCTGATGGCGGCATCGGCAACGTGTACAAGAATACCAACACCTCCGCTTACGATGGATTCCCGTCAAGCTATTTTTACTCCGCTAAGCCCTACAAGGGTGCTTACAGGCTCGCCGGGCGTGTAACACCGGACTTCATCCGCGATGGCAACCCGGCAACGCCTTATAACTATGACGATCTGTTCTTCTGGCCGCAAGACTTCATCTACAATTCGTACGGAGCGGCGAATTACAGCACATACTTCTCCAGGGATTCAACGTCTCCGACCGGCGCATATTGGAACTTCGTCAGCGGAAATGGCATATCAAGTTTCCAGCAGTTCATCGCAACAACAGACAGCGGGTATGCGCTAGTGGGCACGAATGTCCCGGCCACAAAGGCTACGGTTTACTTCCTCGCCAAGTGCCTCAATTCCGTCACGTCCGGTCAGTTCAATGTGCTGGTCAACAATGGACGAGAGAACACGACAATCGGAACGAGTAAGTTCTCCTGCACGGCGAACTATGCGCCTTACTCGGTCGCGGTTGATCTCTCCTCCTACAAGGGGGCTCACGTTCTCTTCCTGGGAGGTACAAGCAGATACCAGGTGGCATGGATCGCCATTCGCCCGTATTTGGCAGATTTCAACGGGATTCAACCAGCACCTTTGACTTCACCCGCCTTCACAGGTAACCCGACTGCACCTACTCAGGCGCCGGGCGACAACAGCACAAAACTTGCGACTACTGCGTTTGTGGAAGCGACCTGCAGCACGCGTCCCGACAGCCGCGACTTTGCGGAGACGGCGGATGCACGGACCACTGCGCGCGTCCCGGAGACATTCCAGAGTGCTGCGACAATCTCCTCCCAAAATTCCCCCGTTCTCGCCGGATACCCAAGGGTCGTTGCGGCCGTCGCGCAGAAGTCATATAGCGGTACGTCTGGAGTTAACTATTCAACCGTATACACTACGCCATTGTCGGGAGGAGCAGGCCAGTACAGGCTTTGCTCGGATCACGTTGTAACTTCGGCAGGAACCGCAGGTGTGAGCTATGGACAGATCCGATATGTTTCTAATTCTCATGCCGGTATGGTTGCTCGCACGACCGGCAACACCAGCCTTACGGCTCAATACTCGGATTCCGCAAGTTCTGGTACTTTCAGCTGTCCCACCTTCTGGGCAGATGCAAATACTCAAATTCAGTTCCAAATCGTCTTTAGCGGAGCCGAAGGTAACCCGCAAATCTCTTACTCAGTTACATTGGAACGACTGCAGTAGGATCCAGATTTAGTCACGACTAACGGATCTATGCGGCGGATTTTTGGTTTCGTGTCGACGATCAATGGGTACGCACAGGAAGATCGTCCGATGTAAGCACACTGCGAATGATCGGAGCAGATAACCGTGCCGCCTCAACGGATGGATGTGACCAAACATCTCTATAAAGTAACTGACCATTGCTGGATTCATATGTGCATACCTTGCCAGGACAAAACACATCTATCAGGTCAACGATCGAAATCTCTTTCTGATGACGAAGAGCAGTTAAAGCTTCGTCCAATTTCGCTCGCCGCTGGAGCGTGTGTTCCTTTGAAATGAAATGACAGGGTCCGCCAAATGGAGTAAACCACTGTCGTTCGGCAACCGCGGGTTCACACTCGGCTTCGCGGGCGAATGGAAGCCCGTCAAGCACCACGAGCCTTATTCCACGCTCGGAGAGTTGGCGGGAAAGATGGTCAAGACCCTCCGCAAGCCGCATCACATTCTGCTCAGATATATCCGACGGGTTTTCTGGCGAAAAGGCTGCGATGTCATCTATGAGGAAAACCAAGTCACCGCTTCGTAGACGGGACAGAAGTGATGGGACCACTTCGGCCCAATAGTAATTACCTGCCTTATCCCATGGCCCACTATTCGGAATTTCGATAACAGGCGACGCACCCCAAGCGGATGTAATAGTGACCGAATACTTGTCAGACATCACCAACTTGTCGAAAGCCGGAACAAAGGCTGTGGAGAAGGAATTTCCCAATACAAGTACTCTGTGCTTTGCGCTTGAAAAATTGCCCAGTGTGCATCCATCAATCGGAATAATCTTTCCTACTTGAGTATTGTCCGAAAGAACACAAGCTTCTCCACGCCAAGATGACGACTTATCCGGCAGCTCATAGTTGTAACTAAGAGTCTGGGTACCCAAAGCAACTAGGTCTGGTTCCTTCCCGGTATAAAGCCTTCCATAAAGCGGCTTGGCTAGAACTACTAACAATCCGGCAGCACAAGCAGAGGCGCCGATTCCATAAGCTATAGTTTTCCAACGAATTGAGGACCACCTGACGTGCCGCATCGGACTCTCAACATATCGATAAGATATGCCGGCGAGAAGGAGGATCAGGCCCATTTGCATCGGCGCAGACCACCAATGCAGGCCGATGGTCCACCGACTGATTACCAAAACGCTCCAGTGCCAAAGGTACAGAGAATAGGAAATACGACCGACATAAACGGCGAAAGAATGCGTTAGAAGTCTATATCCGGCGGATTGTGGGGCTAAATCTGCGATCAGCAGCGCGGTCAAAAGCACGACGGCGATAGTTGTGTAGATAGAATAGCGAGCAGGAACAAATAGAGTAGCGGCAAGCGCAAGCAGCACTATCGAAGACTTTACCATCCTGAACAGGGTTGGGATGTCACTATGCGCCCTATTGAGAACCACAAAAACGAAAGATCCAGCGCTAAGTTCCCAAAGCCTTGCTGGCATCAGAAAGAATGCGGAAGGGCTGTGAAGTATACTCTCCCAGATAAAGAACACAAGTGAGCAGAATGTAAGGACTCCAAGAACACGAACCAGGTTACGCAAACCTGAGTCCTGACGACGGACAAACCCTGTAAACCAAAATATCAGAGGAAATAAGACATAGAACTGCTCTTCCACACCCAGAGACCAAGTATGGGTAAAGGCGTTTAGTTGCGCGGAGGCTCCAAAGTAGTCAGTCGCCTGCTTCAGAAGATATAGGTTGGAGAGCCCGAATAGGGATGTTATACCTGTTCAAGGGACACTCGCGGGCTTGGATTAAATAGGCATATCAGAACGCTTGTCAATAGGACGCAGAGGATAAGGGCAGGAACTAGGCGCTTTACTCGCCTCGAGTAAAAACCCAGAATGAAATCTACAAAGGTCGTGGATGGGTTATTGTAGAGCGACGAAGAGATGACATAGCCTGATATAACAAAAAAGACGTCGACTCCCAAATAGCCACTCGGGAGCAAATCCTTGTTAAAGTGATTGATGATGACGGAAATTACCGCCAGTGCTCTGATACCGTCGACCTCTGGGCGGTAGCCAGATTTCCGAGAAGCGGCGGGTGCGCTTACGTCGCTGGGATTTGGCAAAGTGTCTCCCCTTGTCCTGAATGTAACGTGATCATCTCAGTGCGTCACAAAAGGCACTCGTCTATAGCGGGGACAAAACCGTCAAGATCGGGTTCGCCTGGTAAATATCAAAGCAATGGAAAAGGTAGCAAAGTCGCTGATGCCTTCAGTTCAATTAACCGTGTCCTCAAATTCCAAGTGCATTGCGGTGATTTCTAACTCGGGATCCATTTTGTTGATACTTCATCAACAGTGAATGACACGCGAACAGTATCATTTCTTCCACTGCCATGGATGAAGGATGGTCTATAGCTACGTTCGAGAATACGCTGTCATGCGAATTTAATTGCCTCAATTAGATCTCGGGCAGCGGTTTTGATGTCGAAGTACCGCGCAAACCCTGTACGTGCCGCAATTCCCATTCGGGTGCGGTCTTTCGCAGACATCGCAAAGAAGCGGCGAATCAAGTTTCGCGTTCCCTCGATCGAATCCGGTTCTACTAGCCCAGACTGAGACTGATTGACTTCACGCCAGATGTTCACTTTGTCGCTGATTAGAACCGGTGTTGAGCAGGCCATCGCTTCGGCAACCACAATTCCAAAATTCTCCTGGTGCGAAGGCAAAATAAGCGCCTCAGCGGAACGAAAGGCTCCCCACTTCAGTTCTCCCTTCAGCATGCCAGGCCAATGAACGCGGTGTGCGACACCAAGACGCTCGGCAAGTTCCTTCAAATCTCGCATTAAGCCGATTTGATCAGGTCCCGCCATCACAAGGTCAACATCAGGAGGAAGCTGCGCAACATTGTCTGCGAATGCCTGAATGAGAAGGTCGCACCCCTTCTTCGTGTGGATGCGGCTTAGAAACAAGAGGATCCGCCTTCCGGTTAACTCAGGAAATGCAGCCTTGAACGCGGCCCGATGCGCCGCCTCGTCTCCGGCTGGATCCGAAGTGCCAAACAGAATCACGCGCTCTATATAGGAATGCCCGCGAAAGGCATTTCGGGAGCGTATCTTCTCTTCTTCGCATGTGAACAGGACGAGCTTCGCATCGCGCAGCACCTTTCCCTCGCCGAATGACCAGAACACCTGTTTGGCGAGATGTTTTATTGGATATGCTTCGCGGAACCATGGGTCCATCATGCCGTGAGCGAATACGAAGTAGGGTACCGAAAGACTCTTGAGGGCACGCCAAGATCCAAGGGATGTGTAATTCCACAAACCGTGAAGAATCACTGCATCGAACCGGATAGCATTGTTATGCAACCAAGGTACGAGCCGGAAGTTATACCCGTACCGACCAATACCGGGCCCAAGTGCAGTAACTTGGAAAGGAAATGCATTTTGCGCGGCAGCTTCCTCTGACTCCAGGCTCACTACCTCTACAATGTGACCCTCTTCAACCATGACTTCAGAAAAGCGCAGGAGTGCCTCAAGCGGACCACCTGATTCCCGGTCTGTATTACGAATCACATGCAAGATTCTCATCGTCTATCCACCCACTGCCAAGATGAGGCGTTCTACCGACTCGGCGAAACGTTCACTGTCCGCCCGCTTCGCGAACTCCTGCGACGACTTACACATCCTTCGCCACAGGGCTTCATCTTCAGATAGTAGCTGCATGAAATAGGCCAGGCCGATCGGATTATCCGGCTCGACCACAAAGCCGTTCAGCCCCGAGCGAACAAGTTGGTCCCTGGCACCACAGTTTTCCGACAAGAGTATCGGGAGCCCCATAGCCATTGCTTCCGGCACAACGTTGCCAAACTGTTCCTCTTTGCTTGGCAGCAGCAGTGCGAGCGTTCGACCATAGGCCTCACTAATCCCAGCGGTCTGAACAAATCCTTCGAAATGCACGAGATGTGAAATTCCGTCCAGCCGTGCTTGTTCTCGAAGCTCGGGCTCTAGCGGACCCGTACCAAAAATGTGTAAGGGACGCGGTGCAGCCGTTTGGGTCACATAATGCGCCATGGCCTTCAGCGCCATGGACAAGTTCTTCTTGGGAACCAACCGAGCTACGATGGTAAAGTGACGTTGGCCAAATGAGATTCCGTCAGGAGCCGGTGGTTCGCCAGCTAAATCGCGAATCCTTTGCAGCGAAACCGTGTTATATGAGGACTCAATGCGGCTGACCGGCAAGCCCAGAAATCGGACATAATCGCGCGATCTAGTCCCGGAAGCAATGGCGCCATTGTAAGGCCAGTAATAAATGCTCTTAAGAACCTCTCGTCGCAAGTTACGCTCGTAGTCATCGAACTTGGAACAGCCTATGGTGAAAACGCGCCTACCCAGCACTCTCAGAATCGCAGATACAAAAAAGATGGCCGGATCCTGATAGTGACACAAAAAGTACTGCGCGTCCGAACCCATTGAAAGACAGACGCGTAGCGTCTTATAGAATCGCTCGTAGAATTTGACTTCCTCAATACTACGATCAACAGTGACAGTGATCTTGCTGAAGTGTGCGCCTCTAGCAGGCACCCAATCGTAAACCTTGCTTTGACCGGCCAGTTCGATCCCGACTACCAGATATACTCCCTCGAACTTCACCGCAACCGCTTCGCAGCGATCGACATGTAACGGCCCGAAATTGTCCCACAAGAAGACAAGCTTCTTCATCATCGTCATTGA
>VFSW01001147.1_pt1 | contig 39984 bp, 35 predicted proteins | sample 5358111 | NCBI WGS metagenome assembly VFSW01 (sample SAMN11554181, study PRJNA540505) | mine drainage metagenome | isolation source: sediment from site ElyBrook_90M | place: USA: Ely Copper Mine, Vershire, VT | collected 2017
TTATCGCAGACAATCCACCGTCCCCTCCCCACTCCTCTTTAAGTATCTCGCCGAACCCCTTGAGGACGCCGATGGTCTGACCCGCGTACTGGGCGGGGGCCTTCACCAGCAGCTTGACGTTCTCGGACTTCATGGGCAGGATCTTTCGCAGCTCCTCGAGTATCGTCTTCAGCTGATCGTTGGGGTCCTTGAAGGGGTCGAAGGTGACCCTGGCATCCTGCATCGCCTGCTCAATCCTCACAGGAGGGTGGGGGAGCCCCGTCCTCGGGTCGACGTAGGTCTTCGCGATCATCGCGACTATCTGCCTCCGCTTCTCCTCCGTCATCCTGTGGCGCTGCTCCTGGGTCAGCTGGAGCTCGCCGCGCTTCAGGACCTCGACCGCGGCCTTCGCGTGGTCGTCGGTCCCGAAATGCTTCTTGAGCTTGTCGCCGGGGGCGCGCAGCCCCCTGTTTGCGTCGGAGAACACCTCGTCGATGCCTATGACCTGGGAGGGCTCTATCTGTTTCCCGGTCTTGTAGCTCAGGGCGGCGTCTGGATGTACCATGATCTCGTACTTGTCCCCCTCGATGACAATGCGGACGGTGGTGAACTTGCTGGACATGAGCCTACATCAGGCTAGGCTCCCTTGTTGGTGGGAGTTTTATCGCTGCCTCGCGTCTTCGCGCTGGCGGCATACTTTGCAATCTCTTCATACGTCAGGCGGGTCATCTTCTTGGTCTTCGCGTCCACTACGGCCGTCTTGATGTGTGCGACGCCCACCTTGTCCTCGCTCACGAGGTAGATGCACTCTATCGCTAGCGTGATGCCTTGCTCCAGCGAGATCCCGCGGTCGTAGTTCTTCTCCAGGTATTCGTTCACCTGGTCGCTGCCCGCGCCGATCGCAATCGCGTCGAAACCCAAGTAGGCGCCCGTCGGGTCGGTCAGGAAGACCACGGGGCCGCGGTTCTCGTCGACGCCCGAGATTATGAGGGAGACCCCGAAAGGCCGCACCCCGGCGTACTGCGTGTACTGCTGGTTGAGGTCGGCGATCCTCTTCGCGACGGTCTCGATGTCCACCGGCTCGTCGTAGACCAGCCTGTTGCTCTGGGCGATGACCCTGGCGTTGTCGACCTGGATCCTCGCGTCCGGGATGTATCCAGCCCCGACCGCGCCGATGTGGTCGTCGATCTGGAACATCTTCACGACCGACTCGCCGCTCTGGAGCTTCCTCCCCCTCTCCTCGACCGCGAGAATCACGCCTGCGTCTGTCCTGATGCCGACCGCAAGGCTTCCGCGCCTCACGGTCTCGAGCGCGTATTCGACTTGGTAGAGTCTGCCGTCAGGTGAAAAAATCGTAATGGCCCTGTCGTAGCCAGCTGAAGGAGCAAACATAGTATGTCATCTATTCCTCTTTGATTAGCGGGGAGCCTTTTCTGGTTGTTTTAAACCCTTCTGGAATCTGCGGGACCGTATCTCGCCTCTAAGAGCTTTTTATGAGAGCGTTCTCCGCTGGTGAGAGACGACGATGACATCGAAGACCTGGTCGGTGGCTGAGCCTGGCCGTTAAGAGCGTCATCATCCGCAAGGAAGTGCTTGACAGCATCCTCTCCTACTCAAGGATGTTCCACCCCAAGGAGGGGATCCTCCTCCTCCGCGGGAAGACCAGGGGCGGGGTCGTCGAGGTGGACGGGGTGGTGATTCCGCCGGCGGCGATACACGGCAGCGGGTTCTCGGCCTTCGGCTGGGGCATGATCCCCATCGACCTGAGCTACGTAGGGGTGGCGCACTCTCATCCGTCCGGCTACGCCGTCCCCTCTCACGAGGACATCTTGCACATCACGGGGAAGATCATGGTAATCGCCGGCGCGCCGTACTGGGACGAGTCCTGCCTGAAGGTCTACAACACCAAAGGGGAGCCGCTTCGATACGAGGTGAAGGAAGGCCCCGCGCGGGCTGCGCCGTTGCCGGACGAAGACGAATGATTGAGTCGTCCGTCGTCAGGGACCGCTGAGGATCGAAGCGCGTCAGTTTTAAATACAAAACGGCCGGGCCGGGATTTTGCCCAGGTCATCCGCGAGTTGTCAAAGTCATCGTCGAAGCCTGTGCTTCACACGAAAGGTCAGACCTGGGCGGCCTTGAAGAAGTGCTGGCGCGCCTACAAGATAGCCAAGGTGAAATCGGAGAAAGAGAAACTGAGGGAGGATGCGAACAGGATAAGGTCGCTTCAGCGCGAGCTCGGGCTCCCACAGGCGCCCTTCCCGGAACTCGGACTGCCCTAGAGCAACGAAGGGCTTGGAGCAAGCCCCACTGAGCCTTACTTGCTAACCTTCTCAGGAAGCATCCCGGTGCTGTAGATCGTGATGACTGTGTCTCTAAGCTGGGCGATCTGCTCCAGGTCGACCTCCGGCTGGGTCGTGATGAGCATCAGGCTGACCCCGACCCCGAAGATCAGCATGTTGACCTTCTCCCTCTTCACGAACGTGTACTGTATCTTCCCGAAGTACTGGTCCCAGGTCTTGTCGGTCCCTATCTGGATGGTGAGGTTTGCCATGAGCCTCAGGTCCTCGCTAGCCGGCTCGAGGGAGGAGATGCCCTTCCTCATGCCCCCCGCTATCACGCGCCCGGTGTCGTCCAGGACGCCGGCGTATCTCACTCGGCGGTCGAACTTGAATATCCAGTAACAGAGTTTGTCTAGCGGGTATGTCATTCAGATGGGCCCCGTTTGCTTCTCGTTTGATATAAGAATATTGATACTCGTCATGGAAAGCGGCTCCCCGGCGCCCGTCCCCGGTGTGCCGCAATTTGATGCCATTGTGTAATAGCTTTGACACCGCCGCAAATGACGCGCCTCCGTCACCTATCATCTGGTGAAAAGATAACATGGTCTTCGAACAAATGCTGACCATCCTCTTAGGCACCGCCGTAGGAGTCGCAGCAGTTCTGTACGTCGTCAAGCCGAGGCAAGTCGGAGCCTCACAGTCCTTCGGGTCGGGAGTTTCGTCAATCGAAACTAGCTCCCTTCCTTCCCAATCAACATTCTCTCAGAACGACGCGGCGCCTATGCCAGAAGTGAGCGCAACTCAGTCGCCAGTCGTAGAAGCGCCAGTCGAGGAGTTCCACGCGATCTCCTCCGGCTCGGTCTCGACGATGACGGCGGAGGTAGCCGCGGCAGGTTCGAGCGACGTAGCGATCGCATCAATCGATGCGTCCGCCGTCTCCTCTCCCGCATCGCGGTCGATCACGGTGGAGTCTCACACCGCTCCGGCGGCGAGAGCCCACAGGGCACCTAGGAAGAGCACAGCATCTTCGAGAACGCACGCCAAGCCTAGAGCCAGCAGTCCAGCCGTCGGCAGGACTGCGAGAAAGCGCTAGACGAAGCCGCGTATCGAAGAAAACACGGGAAAGAAGTTGTGGGTTTGGGGCGCCCAGACGGAAAAGAGCCTTAAACCCACGTCCTTAATCTTTTGTCGCCAGTAGTTGCAGCCAGGCCCCCTCATCGGTTTTCACATCTCAATTTCAGGTTCGATTGACCTCGCGGTCGACAGGGCGCTCGCGATGGGCTGCACGACCTTCCAGATTTTCACCAGGAACCCTCGGGGATGGGCCTTCACGCCGCTCGAGGAGGAGCAGGTGCGTCTCTTCAGGGAGAAGAGGAGCAAGGCCGGGTACGCGAAGGTGGTCGCGCACATGCCCTACCTTCCTAACCTGGCGACCTCGGTCAAGACCTACCAGAAGCAGAGCCGCGCTTCGCTCAAAGCCGAGGTCGCCCGGTGCTCGCAGCTGGAGATTGACTACCTGGTGGCGCACATCGGGTCGCACATGGGCCAGGGGACGATGGCCGGGGTCAAAAACGTCATCGGGGCGTGTAACGAGGCGCTCGAGGCGAACCCGGGCAGGACCGTGCTCCTCATCGAGACCATGGCCGGGCAGAAGCACAGCGTGGGGTCGAGGTTCGAGGAGCTCAGGCTCATCCTGGACGGGGTGAAGGAGTCAGAGAGGATGGGCGTCTGCTTCGACACGTGCCTTCCTCCCGGATCAGCAGTATTCCGAGAGTCCGCGCCAACTCCAATTGAAAGTATTCGCCCGGGTGACCTCGTATCAGACCATGGCGGTGGCCAAGTACATGTAACCAGAGTCTTGAACAGACCCTACACAGGCGAGCTCGTTCTCGTCAAACCCAAGGGTTTGCCATGGATGCGAATGACGCCCGAACATCCGGTCTTATGCGTGAAGCACGATCGAATAAAGCATCTTGATGAGAGTCCATGGAGATCGTACCTCACAAAACCACCTTCATGGGTAACCGCTAATTTTCTAGAAAAAGGGCTCTACCTTGTAATGCCCCGACTAAGGGCCGCCGATGTATCAACCTTGAATCTTGAGAATTACATCGGCCGCCACACCCGGAGGATGTCATTTCCAAAGGTCATGCCAATCACAGAGAAGATGGCGAATCTTCTAGGCCTATACCTGGCGGAGGGTTTTACGTACATGGACAGAAGTGCGGATGGCTCAGAGCAAGGCAAAGTCTATCTCTCCTTTGGGAAGGATGAAAAGAGCCTCATAACGAAGTCAATTCGCCTATTTGACGAGGTCTTTTCGTTGAAGGCCTGGACGGACGAGACCGAAACCGCATTAAAAGTTTGCGCGGCTTCCAATATTCTCGTCAGGTTCCTCAGGGAGAATTTCGGGAGTGGTGCGAGAAGCAAAAAAATCCCAGTTTTCATCATGAATTCTGGAGTCGCAATTGTTCGCTCTTTCCTCCTGGGATATCTTCGTGGCGATGGCAACTTCAACGAGTACGGAATTCGCTTCATTACCTCTTCCAAATCGATAGCATACCAACTCATTCACTTGCTCGCCAGATTAGATGTACGCGGAACCTTCGGCGTGCATGCCCCAACGCAGGGATCGATTGGAGGCAGAGTAATCAAGGGAAAGGGTTGGTTTGAAGTGAAAGTCGCCCGGAGCGATTCGGGAAAGCTGGGATTCAAGTATCGCGTGCCCACTGCTCCCCAGCGGACAGTCCTAAGGAACGAAGAGTCGTTTTATGTTCCGATAGGTGAGGTCAAACGAGAGCGCTATTCCGGCGAAGTCTATAATCTGACGACAGAGTCCGGAACCTTCCTCGCACCTTTCGTGGTCACTCATAACTGTCACGTCTTCGCCGCGGGGTTCGACCTCTCGAGCAAGCCGACGGTCGAGAGGACGATGGGGCTCTTCGGGGACGTAGTCGGCAAGGACAGGCTTAGAGTCGTCCACCTCAACGACTCGAAGGGACCCGTCGGGAGCGGGCTCGACAGGCACGAGTACGTCGGGAAGGGCCACATAGGGGAGAAGGGGTTCCGCGCGTTCCTGCACTACGGAGACATCTCCAGACTGCCGATAATCATGGAGGTCCCGGTGGAAGAGGAGACGCAATACGAGGAGAACTTGAGGCTGGCTAGGCGCCTCATCGCGGCGTAGGCTCGGGGCTCCCATTCTGGACGGGCGCTGCTGATGCGGGCTTTTCGGCCGGCCAGGCCTTCTTGGACTGCGCGACCCATGAGAACTTCCGCTGTAGGGACTTTGAGTAGAGCTTGCTCCAGTCCAGTCCCACGTGGTCGCACCACGCCTTGTAGGTCCTCGGGTCGATGTAGTTCTTCATCGAGGTGTTGAGGTTGTATTCCTTGGTCCTCTCGGTGAGGTCGATGTCCATCTGCATCTTCTTCACACGCTCCTCCTTCCCGGCGGCCTTGTACTCGGCGAGCTTCTGCCTCTTCTTCTCCAGCGAGGCCTCCCAGGTCTTGGGGATGGTCCGCTTGTGGTTGCAGTAGATCGCCGCGTCGAGGTTGGCGAGCTTCGCAACGTGGAGCTTTTCAATGTCGTCCGCCTTCGTCACGTCCTTCGCCCCCAGCGACTCCTCCACCGTCTTGGTGGCGTGGTATGTCCTGAAGACCTTCGCGCTCAGGCCGTCGATTATGCTCGATAGGAAGGTGTTGACGTTGCTCGAGCCGATGCCGTCGAAGATCTCCTTGTCGGGCCTCTTCCCGGCCATGAACTTCCTCATGTTTCTGACCAGGGCGGGGTCTGGGGCCTGCATCGTCTTGACCCAGCGGACGCTGTCCTTGCCCAGGAAGTCGAACTCGATGGCCTGGTCGTCGATCCTCTTGATGTGTTCGACCCTCAGGGTGGTGGCGCCCACGGTGTCCGCCTCGTCCTCGTCCTTCTCGTCGCCCACCCTCATGCCCACCTCGTCTATGAGACAGCAGACCGTCGCTATCTTGCGAGTCTTGTCGTCCCTGTCGTCCATCTTCTTGCGGATGGCGGCCTGGAGCTTCGGGAGCCTCTCGCCGATCCGCAGGGCTTTGTCGTACTTCTCCTTGTTTCGGGACTGCTGGATGTCGGAGCTCTCGTGGGGCCAGACGTACTTCTCCTTCTCGGTCAGCTTGTCGATCCAGCGGGCGATCCATATCGACTCGTGGTCGTGGACGATGCTGCCCCAGTCGCCCGGCGGCTTGGGGGCGTCCTCTCCGAGGTTCAGCGTGACGTCGGATGGGGCGACGCGGGGCTTCCAGCTCCCGCGAAGCGGGTGCGAATTGTGCACGACGAACTGATTCGCGATGAAGTTAGGGTCCTTCGAATCCGCCATTGAGACGTCATAGGTCATCATCTTTCCCACTGGCTCTATGTCCAGGACCCTTTCTAGCCCGAAGACGGTCGAGTCCAAAATGTGTAGATGCGACCAGTCCCATTTCGTTCGTAGGTCGTTGGCGCGACTATCCAAGGAGTAATGTCGTGTCCTCTGTCCTTTCAACGCCTCTCCGGGCTCCAAGAGACGGGTCACTGAAGAATATTCACTGATGAAGAACCTGTAGGTCTGGGAGACTGTATAGCCGCGCTTTTCTCGTGTTGATATGTTCGAGACTTGGAGAGCGGCGCTTATTGCAAGCTCGCGAAGGTCTTCAATAAGACGGCAGTTAGGTGACTCGAATCCGAAAGATGCGTATTCAGTTCCGCGGATGACATTGACGAAATAGTTACCGTCTGCGTCAAGATAACCTCTAAGAAAGGCACGTTTGAGGTCATCTGCCAAGGCGAAAATCCACCCGGGCACGCGTTTCTTTAGGGCCGTACCAGTGATTCCCGTTAATCCAAAGACGTCGGCGAACTCTCGAGAATGGACCGAGAGCACCTGTGAGTTTCCTCCAGAATGCTTCCGGGCGGACGGAGCTATCCCGAAGACGTCTTCGCAGATTCTTGCGTAGCGCTCTAGGAGATGCGGGTGACCTTCGGCGAACGAGAGGCGAGTGTTGGCGCCGGTTGACCGCTTCCCCGTGAACCCATCTCCCAGATAGTATCCAAGAATGCGGGCGAACTTCGGAGTAACTATCGCGCCCCCAAACGTCCTCTTCGGAGCGTTGCTGAACTTACTAGTTCCCGGTGTCTTGTATCGTTTTGAAATTACAACGTGATCTCCACGCTTCAGGTCACGCAATGTGACCCAGCTCAATGTCGCCAGGCTCTTGGTCTTCGTGAACCGACCACTCTCATTCCTGCGACCGGATCTATCTAGTCGGAGCGCCAGGAAGGGGTGATTCTCTGTCGCACGAATCGAATGGGTCCGAGTCCGCAGCTGGTAGACCTCTCTGATTCCTTGCTTCGCGACCGAGGAAACGGTCTTGTAAAACATGTATTCTGATCCATGATGAGTGGCGATGTCGTCTCCGACTGAGAGTTCTTTTACGTACTTAGGACCAACTGTTGTCATTACGATTGTGTCCTCTGCAATGCACCCGCGACCCATGAAGAGGCCCGGGGGCTCCACCATGTAGTTGGCCAACTCTATCTCCTTCCCGTCGAGGAGGGCATTTCCGTGCTTCGCTCTGAGCGCCTCCCTCTTCTCCTTCCTGCTGGCGGCGAGAGATTTCTTCGCCTCCTTGGTCATGGTCTCCTTGTCCCTCTTCTCCTCGTCGACGACCCTGAAGAGCTGCGAGAAATCGAAATCCTGGAACTTCGCCTGCTTGCTGACCGTCGGGGGGAGCTGCTTCACGAAGTACTTCATGAAGTTCGCGACGAAGACGGGGTCCTGGACGTAGGGGGTGGCCTTCTTCTTCGCGAACTGGTAGGCCATCTCCTCCGCGAGGGGGGAGAGCTTGACTTCCTGTCCTAGCGCGCGGATTGACAGACCTCTCGGCAGGTACGGGTCGGGAAATGCGACCCCGTTGTGGGTCAGCGTCCGCCAGACGGGCATCTCTGCCGAGCCCGGGATAGTTGTTTAAAAAGAAAATCGCTTTGCGATGACAGAGGGCTCGATCCCCCCAATGACCAGACGGCAGAACCCGTGGACGGCGACCGGCAGAGTAAGCTTATCCCATGGTTGGAGCGCTGTCCGGCACCCCGAAGGACCTTGCCCGACCAGCGCGCGACCCCGGTGCCGGCGAAAGTCTCGCTCCTGATACTCTCCCTCGCGCCGCTCTTTCTGGCTGTCGGCTTCATCCAGATCGTCTTGGGCGCCTGGTTCGTCACTGTCGGCTTCACCGCTGTGCAGGCGGGGGCGCTCATCTCCACCCAAGGGATTGCCACGATCCTCGCAGCGATCCCCTTGGGAATCGTCTCGGACGTCTACGGCAGGAAGTACCTTCTCGCCTTCGGGTCGCTGGCAGGGGCAGTGGCGCTATTCGGTTTCTCCCTCACTGTGAATTTCCAATACCTGCTGAGCATCTGCGTGGTCCTGGGAGTCGCTGAAGGGGCCAGCCTCACCACCTGGAACGCGCTCCTCGCAGACATGACCGACGCCTCCAACAGGAACAGGGTCTTCTCGCTCTCCTTCGTGATGATCAACGTCACGACGGGAGTTGGCCTGCTGCTCCCGGGCATCTTCCCCGCCATGCAGAGCATCGCGGGCATCACGAACTACGCGCTGCACAGGGACACTTTGGCCCTTCTCGGAGGGGCGAGCTTCATCACCCCGGTCATGCTCTTCCTGCTGCTCCGGGAGATTCAGGAGACGCATAAGCCAGGAAGGAAGTGGGGCGGCCTGAAGAACAAGGCGACGCTGCTGAAGCTCGGCTTCACGGGGATCATGATCGGCTTCGGGGCGGGGTTCATCATCCCGCTCGTGGGCACGTGGTTCTATTACCGCTTCGACGTCGCGGACAGCTACAGCGGGCCGATTCTCGCCGTCTCCAACATTCTGATAGGGTTCTCCGCCCTTGCAGGCCCCCGTCTCGCACTGAGGTTCGGCCAGCTCAGGGCCATACTACTTGTCACGGGCTCGTCGATGCTCTTCATGCTGAGCATGGCCTTCGTCCCCACCTTCGCTCTGGCGGCTGGAGTCTACATCATCAGGTCCGCCCTCATGAACATGTCAGGACCGCTGATGGACTCGTTCTCCATGAGCATCTTCCCGGCTGAGCAGAGGGGGCTGGTGAGCGCGCTGAGCAACATCATGTTCCGGCTGCCGAACAGCTTCGGCACCTACCTTGGCGGGTTCATCATCGGCCTGGGGCTCCTTCAGCTGCCCTTCTTCATTGCCACCGCGCTATACACGGTCGGACTCGCAGGGTTCTACATCTTCTTCGCGAGACGGCCGGTCCAACATTCCGACACAGTCGTGGTAAAATAGCGGTGTTGTCGGGAACTTGGTGGCGGGCCCGTAGCTCAGTTCCCACAGCGGGAGAGAAGCCAGGATAGAGCATCGGGCTTTTAACCCGAGGGTCAGGCTCGAAACCCCCTAGGCGGGTTCGAATCCCGTCGGGCCCGCCTCCGCTCGAGTCTGAGTCCCTTCGTTGCTCTTCGACTGCGGTTCGGTAGGCTTGGGCATACGGAAGGGCATGCGTGCCTCGAATATAAGCGCCAACCCGCCAAATGTCGAAGGCAGGATTTTGAACTTGCGACAGCTCCAACTGGGTATTCGTAACCTCCCCACAACTCTTAATCCCTTCTCCCGGTCGAAATTAGGGATTGACTTCGAATAGCCCTGAGCGAAGGAGCCCAAAGAGTCCCGCGTGGAACTACGACTGGAATTCTGCGACGTGGGTTCATCTCCGTACTAGAACCAAGAGCAGACCCGAATATGTCGGCTTTGTCGATGAGGACGAAGGACCCCATGTCTACCTTCTCCGACCTACCATACTAACGCCGCAAGGAAAGTGGATTGATTCGTGGACATGGAGAGAAAGGATTGGACCACTTCCTGAGCTCAAGCCTCCACACGAATTCTTCGGCGAAGTGATAGTGTACAAATGGGACATACTAGACATTCAGGAGATAGAGTACCCCGGCGAAATCGATCGCTGCTGGTTTTGTGGCAAGAAGATTCCAAGTGGAAGATTCTGCGAGCCAAGACATGAGTATGTCTTTCGCAGGATGGATCTCGATGTGGAAATGCTTGAACCAAACGATGGCTATAGAGGTCGCTGGACTCGACGAGATAGCCTCCTCGACTTTGAGAGGCTTTTTGATGTCAAGACGCTGGGTTATGAGCTTAAGAAAACCAGAGCCAAGACGCAGGAGAAGTTCGGGGCGAAGATTGACCTCATTTCGCAAATCATAAGACTTCAAACTAGGTTGAGCGGTATCTACACCCAACAGTGCATGACCAAGGAAGAAATCGGACTAGGATCCAATGAGAATTACGTCCTGAGGAATACAATCGGGAATCAACCGTACCGCAGTCTTTCGGCACTAATGCTAATTCGAAACACGTTCTACGGCTCAGCGCGGCCGATCATTCGCCAATTCTTCGAATCCTTGATGATTGCCAAGTACGCAGAATATGATTCCACAATAGCCACAAGATGGCACGACCAAGATGAATCTAAACCAGAATCTCAGGTGAATCTTTCTGACGTGCTCAAGCCATTGAACAAAATTGGCAAGAAGAATACCCGCCTCCGCGAGACGTGGAGGGCTCTATGCGCGATGACTCATGCAACAAGAGTTTCCCAACAAGTTCTCCGGCTTCCAGATCCGGCTAAACCTGAAGACGTCACAAAGCTTTTGGATACTTCCCAATATTTTGAGAACACTGAATACTCTCTCGACCTCCTATTCCTTGTCCTCGCGATGAACTTCCACCTGATCAGAGGATTCCTGGCCAAGAAAGCGGAAGGTTGGTGGTTTGGAAACCGGCAAGACGCTTACGGTAGTTTCAAAAGAGAAAAAACCCTCACTAAATCAATCAACTCATTAATTCAACAATACCTAGATGATACAATGTTGAACCTGCCTGCTTACCAGATGCTTAGAGAGAACTTGGATGAATTCGAAGTCTCCTGGAACCGATGACTCCGTAGGCGGAACAAAAGAAACCGCCCATTTGTTATGGGGGTATCTTCCAAATGTGCTCTCTTTGAAATACAAGTTCGGTTGCTAGCCTCCCTTCATTAGATGCCGAAATCACCTCGTTGATTTCGCAAGTGCGAGAGACTCTGGTCCAACAAGCCCGGAGAGAAAGAGAGTGCCAAGGGCAGGATGTTGGCACATATATGTGGGTTCAAATCTCTCGTTACGGCGCTATACCGCGCGAAAAATGCCTCTTCTTGCTGTCGAAGTATAGGTAGAAGATAACTTCTACCTATCATGAAGAAAGTCCCATAAACCAACGCAAAAAATGCTAGTCTCGGGTTACCAAGGGCAGGAACAAGCCTTGCTGGTTCAAATCCCCTTTACCGGTGATTTTTCGGAGTCGCCCAGGTCATCGCCCTTCTTCGACCCCTTCGTCGCTCCTGCGTTGCGCCCTGCTTTCTTTAGGGTGATCACTATAGCGCCCCTCGCCGTGTCAAATTCCATGTTAACTTCGTCACCCTCCTTTATGGTAAAGGCAGAGTCCTGCGCCATCTTCGACGGGATAGAGACATACAGAGTGTTCCCTTTCGTGTGCTTGTAGACAGTGGCATTAGTGGCGAGCACCCCAGATGATAGAGACATAGGACGCCACTACATTCACTCCTTTTTTAACTTTGATTTTGAGCGTGAATCCAGCGACGGTTGTGCTGGGGTAATGTGCGGGACAGTGACGCGAGTTTCACTGTCAGTGTTTAAATAACCCTTCGTTTTGAATGGACGCAATGAACCTGCTTTTCTTCGCCGCGATTTTCGTGGAGTCCTTCATGACCTACTCGCTCCTGAGACGCTTCGACGTGAGCTCGACCGCAAAGCTCGCTGCGCGCCTTGATCTTCAGAAATACGAAATTAATCCCACGATAACTTGGCTCGCGAGGAAGATAGGGCTTGAGAAGGCCTTCACCGTAACTTGGCTTGTCATTGGCCTCTCGGTGGCGACTGCAGATGGGTTCGTCAATCTGAGCTTCCCCTACGGCGTTCCGGTATTCGCCCTGATAATCGGGTTCGGGCACGTCCTGGCAGCGGCCCACAACACCCACGTGTCCTACGTCCTCGACAAAGTGGGAATCCAGCAGTTCGAGCGCGAGCACGAAGAGCGGATGACCGAACTGGCGTCGCTAAGCTGGTGGGGTCGACTACGTGCAATCTTCCACTCCGACCCCGGCTCCATAATAATGCTCGTGCTGGCTCTCCCCCTCGTATACGTCTTGGGTTACGCGATGGTCGCCACCGAGCTCTTCACCCGAGTAGTCATTCCCAACATTTACCTCATTCTCCCGCTCAACGTCGCCTTCTGCTTTCTCATGGCGATGGTGGTGATCCACCCCGCGTTCGCTCTGGGTCCTCTAGTATTGGCTTCGAGATACTCCCATAATATCCGAGCGCAAGGATCTCCCAAGGCCTCCGTGGGCTCCGATGGCATCCGCATCGACCTGCCCGTGGCGATGGTCGCCCAGGCCCTTGACGCTGCACGCGCCGACGGCGACTCGGTTGTGAGAATCTCGTTCCCAAGGATTACCAAGGAGATGGGTCAGTAATTGGGTGACCTCTACGCGGCAGCTTCTGCTCTTACTGTCCTGCTCGGCGCCGCTCTGTGCATCGTTACCGTCTCTAGATACTCCGGCGCAATCATCCAAGCCTTCCACGACTTTTTCGCGTGGGTTGACAGCAACGCGGTGCTCATGCTTCTCGTCTTCTTCATCATCTCCCTCTCCACCACCGCCCTAGCAAGCGTGGGCGCAATCTGAGACGGCATGGCTCGCTAGTTTGGGTGCGGAAGCAGAGATTACATTATTTCTCGAAGGTAATATGACGAGTCGAGTCTGCGTCTTTATATTTGGTCGAGAGAAAACTCTTTGCCATTGCAGAAGCCTTTCCAGACGAATCCATGGGAGCTTGAGCATCTTCTCGGGTCCATAGACAAAGGCCAGATAGTCGTTCCAGAGTTCCAACGAAGTTTCGTATGGGATCCTAAAGACACGTTTGATTTGATTATCTCCATTGCTAATGGTTATCCAGCAGGAAGCCTGCTTTTCATACGCAATGGCAAGACCAACGTCCTCGACAACCGGAGGATTGAAGGGGTCGAGACGGGACCAAAAAAGAGCCTGCTTCAGCCAGAGCAGTTGGTTTTAGATGGGCAGCAACGACTAACTTCCCTATATCAAGCGCTATACGGAAAGGGGCGCCACCTTTTCTTCATCAACCTGAGAAAATTGAAGGACGGTGAGGACCTCGAAGAGGCACTGGATTACGAAAAGGTCGAGCAGGCCGGCAACTACAACAAGAGAGAAACTCAATTTGAGGGCCAAATTCTTCCACTCACTTGCGTCTTCGGAAAAGAGACGAACTTCGACGAATGGATGTTCGAGTTTATCGAATACCGCGTCACTATGCACGGCGAAAACAGAAAGGAGTTGCAGACATGGCTTACTCAGTTCAAAGACACCTATCTGAAACCAATACAGAAGTACGAATTCCCGGTTATCGAGCTTAGCGAATCCACCTCTCTAGATGCCATTTGCAGGATTTTTGAAACACTGAATCTTAAAGGCATCAAGTTGACTGTTTTTGAGATTCTAACGGCAAAACTGTATTCAAAGGTCAAGCTAAGAGACCTATGGCAAACCGCTCGAAATCAATATCCTATCTTGAGCCAATTCATCGACGAGGACGAGTCTGTATACGTTCTCAAGACTATTGCGCTCCTGAAGTACGGCGATGGCCAACCCCAAGCCATTTCTTGCAAACGTTCAGCACTTCTGGATCTAACGGCTCAGGATGTCGAAAAGCACTGGCAGCCAGCGGTGGAATCGCTCAACGTGGCTCTAATTGTAATGAAGAACGAGTACGGAATTATTTCGAAAAAATGGCTGCCTTACGTCACGATCCTGCCTCCTCTCGCAGCGATATTCAGCCTTACCGGGTCCACCATTCGCGGTCCGTCAAAAGGCAATGCACGAACGCAAATTGACCGCTGGTTCTGGTGCTCAGTCTTCAGTCAAAGGTATGAATCAGGAACCGACACGAAGTCGGTGAGTGATATTTCAGAATTATACGCATGGATTGAGGGAGGCGGTGAGCCGAAATCCGTCAAGAATTTCAGATTTGATATGAACGGCTTGCGCGCTGTATCAGAGCAAAGAAATGCGGTGTACAGAGCCCTCGTATCGCTGATTGTCAGAAATGGAGCACTTGACTTTCATACCTTCAGCAAGATTACCACAATAGACCTTCAGGAGGCCGGAATTGAAGACCATCACGTCTTTCCATACCAATTCCTAACGGATATCAAATTCAAGGGGGAAGCAGCAAAAAACTCCGTGCTCAACAAGACACTCATCGACGCCTCGACAAATTCAAGCATAGGAAAACGCCCACCATCAAGCTACCTCAAAGATATTCGGGCGGACAAACTCGGCGCGATATTGAGCTCGCATCTACTAATCCAAGGTTCCTCTCAGCCTTTGCTCCAAGACAGATTCGAAGATTTTCTCGTCCAACGTCAGAAAATATTCGCCGAATTAATCGCAGAAATGACGGGAGCAATCTATGACCCGTCGACAAAAATAGCGAGTTCTCCGACATTTTCGGGAGACCTTGAAGAGCCTTCAGCAGATGAGGATGAGAGCGGACTCTATCAACCACCAGGAGATCTTTCGAATCAGTTGACGCGGTCATTGGGGGAGACCTTTGAGCGCGTTGGAACGACGAACATCTATCGCAGCCTAACCAAGAATGTAGTGGCAAGGAGGAGTCGGCGATACCAAAACAGGAGCCATTCATTCTGGTTCAGGCTATCTATAGGAGATCTGGAGTCTGTTAAATCAGGAGGCCTCACCCACTTTGCCTACGTTTGCGCCGACTCTGGAACCGTCTTGATTCCGATAGTGAAAATGGAATCGAGCATGAGAGAGGACAAGTTGAGCCCTACTGTAATCGGGGGCATCCCCCATCACTACCATGTTCATTTTCTTGAGTCAAGAGAAGGTTTGGAGTGGCTGTTGAGACATGGATTGAGAGAAAATATCCAAGACATGTTTTATCCGATGAAATAGCCGCGGTGAAGACTCAAATCAAGGCTAAGAATCTGCGCCACTAGGGGCTTCGGAAATCAATGATAAACATACGGTGAAGGTGAAAGGTTCACGCAAGCTTAGAGATTCATACGCACACGCCGCTCAAGACACACTTGTCGCGTTTCGATATGGGGAAGCTTTGGACTTGCTACGGAAGTAATAATTAGCAACTCGAAGCCTATGCCGATGATGCCACATGCCAGTCAACGATGATATTGACGTGTCTAGGATTGAACTTGACTCGGAGAACTATCGCCTGTCAGAGGAGATGCACGGCGCAGCGCAGGGGACAATAGTTGGGCTGCTCGACCGTGACTGGGAACTTCTCGTCGTCGGCCGTTCCTTGGTAGACAACGGCTACTTCCTATCAGAGCCTCTTGTGATTTTCCCTGTGCGAGGAAGGCAAGAATTTATTTGCCTTGAAGGAAATAGAAGGCTAGCAGCTCTAAAGCTAATTCTTAATCCGGAGTTGAGGCAATATACAGCAACTCCCTCAGCCTGGGGAAGGCTTGAGACGGACATGCGCCGGCTTCAGCGAGATCTATCTCACGTACCAGTTGTAGTCTATGAATCGCGCGCTGAGGCAATGTCATTCTTAGGCATCAAGCACATCGCAGGTACGCTCAAGTGGGATCCGCTTTCCAAGGCTCGCTACCTCAATTCTTTGGTGGAGAGCAAGGGTACTCAGGCGGATTTCGTCCAAGTCGCTCGAGAGGCTGGAAGCCGCAAGGACACGGTTCGCAACTTCTACGTTGCATACAGAATTCTCCTACAGGCGCGCGATAATTTTGAAATCGACACTTCTAGGGTGGAGAGAGACTTCTCGGTGTTCTACCTATCCCTACGAAGTGCCACCGTACTGCACTTTATCGGGGTGGATAGAGACAAGGCTCCTACTGAACTGCACGACCCAGTTCCCAGGGCCAAGGCCGCAGCCCTGAGCGAGTTGATAGGGTATATCCACGGAACCCGAGAGATAGCTCCAGTCATCACGGACTCCCGACAGCTAACGATGCTGGGCGAAGTGCTCGAAAGCCGAGCAGCCTACGAATCGCTTAGAGCGAACAGGAATCTGCTTGCCGCCTGGCAACTCACGGGAGGCGAGGAGAGGCGCCTCTTAGACAACCTGCAGCGTGCCCAGATATTTCTGCAAGATTCACTGAGGGACGTTTACAAGTACAAGCAGAGTGCGAGAGTAAAAGAGATGGTCCAGCAGTGTAATCTTGTCATGAATGAGATAACATCACACTTCCCAGAGGCTAGAGCAAGCAGATGATGCAGGTTCCGTCGTCTACGGACCCTCCCATTCTAGCAGATTGGGCAGAGGCATCGTGTCTGTTCGATACGAGGTCATCCTTCTCAAAGGCGGTGGTGGAGTCGGTGCTGGAAGATGCTGGTGTCCCAACACCTTCTGAGGCTGTTGACGATATTTGGCGGGAAATTGAGCGAAGGCAGACGCTTGCCACGAGAGGCTATCCATTTGGAATAACCGCCTCAGGGGTCCAAAGGAGCATGCCATGGGACCAATCCCTTCCATATGCATTTCAACTCCTCGTTGCCTTGAGTGGTTGTTATTCTGGAAGCAGGATTGCTGGAGCAGCTTGGAATAGGACGGCCAAACTCTTCGAGCAATTAGCGACGGAGGCCGTCAGCCAATATCTCAATGGGTCATCGCTGAACGTAGGAGCCCCTCGTCAGAGAGGAGTGCCGAAGGACTTTACAGATTGCCTTAACCACTTATCAGTGCAGCTCAACGAGCAACGCGGTGGAGTCCCAGCCTACAGCAGCCACACAAAGGATGAGAATGTCGATGTCATCGGATGGATTCCGTTTGGGGATAAACGCGCTAGCCAGGTGATTGTCCTGCTGCAGTGTGCGGCAGGCGAGCATTGGAAGTCAAAGGTGACCGACATCAGTATAGAAGTGTGGAGCCAGCTGATTAATTGGACCGTGAGACCTCTCGTCGCATTTGCGTTCCCTTTCGTATGCGAGAGCGACGAGTGGGACTACTTGTCGCGATCGGGAGGAATTCTATTCGATAGGCTGCGAATAGCGCTTCCCACGGCAAGGAGCACGCTGTCCCCAGCATTGTCCCGGAGTCTCAAGAACTGGTGCACCAGCCATGCAAGAAGCTTCCCCTCAGCGAGCTACGACTTGTGATTCCTTGTGCATGCTCATGGCGAGCGAGATCAGAGCCAAGTAAAGGAGGGGTCATCCCGCTTCTTGTCTGACAAGGGGACGCCTGGAACCCGTCCGTCCAAAATCACTATATCTCCAGATTTGATTGCTGTGTTGTTCGAGACGTTTCATCCAAAATTCTTGTAGAGTAGGCTTTTGAAATGTTTGCCGAAAATCGGGCAAAGGGGTAGATTTTATACCGCCATGTCCGCAAATAGCCAGATAATTCCATTTTGCTTGATTGGATAAGCTTTCACCACCTCAAAGGCGATCCCTTCAGCACTCAACCCCTTCTGAGCGGCGACGACTTCCAATACCTATTCGTCAAAACAAATGATATCAGCAACCATGTGGATCCTATCGCCGAGCATTTCGCAAAGTCAAAGCCTCGGCTGACCATGATTTGTGGTGAACGCGGGATGGGCAAGTCAACCTGCTTGCATTATGTTTCTGATAGGCTGTCGGTCAAGGGCGTCATGACGATAATTGTTTCCGAACAGCCCGCCTTAATTGAAAAAATGATTGATCCAATCTACGGAATCGGAACCGACACCCTCTTCCAAATACTCACGAAGCTCCTAAGTTCAATTCTGTCAAAACATCCAGAATTCTATGACGAATACGGGGCTCAGTTCGAGGAGATAGCATCTGTTATTGGATATGACCTCGAGCACCGAATTCCTTCTGGTCAGAAGACCCCAACAGCCGGACAGGTGGTGTCTAAACTCGAACAACTCTGCGAGATAATGAATGAGTGCAAGATTCGTTCACTTATTTCAATCGACAACTTTGACAGACTGAATGCCGAAATTGCTTTAGTCTTTCTTAAGAGCAATTACGCGCAACCAATTTTCGAGTTGCTCGAGCGTTCAGGAGCCACAATCCTGTTAACGGCGAAGTCAGAATGGCTGGTAGGCTCCCGACAAGAGCTCAGCTACTTAGGCAAGCCTATAGTTCTCAGCGCGCTAAACCCCGGAGAATGCAAGATTCTCGTCAAGAAGAGAATCGCCAACTGGCTGGAAGAGGGGTCGGACATCGACGTGGGTGCCATCTTTGAAGATGCCGCGCTCACCAAGATATGTGTCAGCAAGGAAGGAATCCCGAGAGATATCCTTGAATTCGCCAGGGCCTGCCTAGTGAGAGCAGCTCAAAAGGAACAGAGACAGATTTCTGTAGAAACTGTGGAGGAAGTTCTCAGAGATGAGGATTTCAGCATCGCCAAGTTCTACAAGGCCATCAGAAACGACAAGGCCGCAGAGACAGGGCTGAACAAGCTAGACCGTCTGAGGCAGGACTTGGAATACACAGCTTTCAAAGAGGCGATTGATGCGGTAATCGCAGTACACGGCTCTAAGGAACCGCCGACGAGTATGGTAGACATCTTGGGACCAGCGGGAATCGTTTCTCGAATCGCAACGGCTGAGAATCCTTCGGTTAGGATATTGGTACTCGACCAATTCGTGGAGGCGCTCCTGAAAGACATAGACGAAGAAGGTCTGCTGGGTGACTTTGTCGGCTGGTTTACAAGAGTCCCGCAAGCAGATATTGTTCCCGTTGCTTCGCCGAAGGAGCGACAGACGAGAGAAGAACTGCAAGATAGCATTGGAAACCTGCGTCAGAAGATAGCGCAACCAGAGGCGCTAAGAGTTCTCAACGAGATATCGGCCGCGTATGCGGCACTACTTTACGAGATTCTGAATGAGGACAACGATATTCATCAGTCATTAGTCAAAGTGGATACCATTTTGCGAGGAGCGGCCTCCTTGGTGTATTTGCTTCACGCAACCTTGACGTTGAAAGCGAGAGTTACGAAACCGCCGAGCGATTCGCTGCTTCGCGATTTCCTTCTGAGGGAGAGTTTCGAAAAAGATGTGGTTCCATTCTTCAATCTGATTCAGATGTGCCAACTTGTGAGCATGGGGGCCTCCTTTGACCAAGCGAAGACTCAGGAGGTTGTAAGCGAGACCGAGAGATTACTTGGCGTTTTTCTGAAGTACGCTATCGACAAGGTTGCAGGCGCAATCGTCAACGCCAGAATGCCTCTTCTTTATACAGAATCGATCGAGCAGATTAGTAAACGCATCTCTCCCCGCATTAAATCGGACACTGAAAGATACTTTATCGCCTACTTTGAGAAGGTCCCGTTCGGCAAGTTCCTTATAGTCGGCTGGTCCTATCGCGACCAGGTCCTCGCAAGAGTATATGGCGATTCAGTTGGAACCCGGTACGAGCAACTTGGACCTTACAAGTGGACTGTCACTTGGTTGCCGCAATACGTAGAGAGGGCGCTAGCAAACCAAAAGCTGACGCTTCAATTTGGACTGAGGATGTACAACTCATTTGAAGTGGCAAAGTGTTTGTCGGTGCTCGCAACTCGCGGCAAGATTATCGCGGAATTCATGTCGAAAGACTCGACTTCGGTCTTGCAACTGGAAACCAGATCGAATGGATTCGGTTTCTCGTTTGACCCTATCCTTGCTCCAATATTCGACCTTCCGATTCGGGAGCCAGAGCAGATTGTAATTACGAAGAAACAACGGACAATCAAAATGGATCCGAACACACCTTATGAAAATCTCAAAGACATCGAGGGCATGATGAAAAAGCTGGAGGGCGAGGTCTTGGTTGTCGACATGTTCTTGGAGGAAGAGGCGCTAACGGTTATCAAGTATGTTGATTCAGAACGGGTTAGAAAGCTGGACATCCTCACCAGCAAGGCTCACATTTCTGAGAATTTCAAGGTCGTGTCCAAGGCCTTCTGCGAGGAGTTCCGGCGAAAGGGATGCGAAGTGGAGTTTCGAATAGTGGATGAAAACGACACCAAAGATATCCACGACAGGTATGTAATAGATGCGGTATCGGCCTACGACATACCACCGCTGAGCGTTGGCTGGAAGAAGCTCTCACACATCAAAGACATTGAAGACGACCGTGAGGAAACCCTATTGTTGCTTCGGGGATACTGGGCCCGAGCCAGCTTGCTTGAGAAAATGGCGCTCTCCCGAGCAGTCGCTCCTGCCATCAGAGTCGCAGACTCGGTGATGAAACGCATAAGGGCGGACATTCAACAGCTTGAAGCTGAAGTCAACAGGCTCGAGAATTCACTGAGGATGCTGGCTGCTGTGGGCAAGACAATGCCAAGCTCACGCTATCGGGCGAGAGCGTCGGTAATCAGGAATAACATGGCCACCATAGCAAAGAAGAGGGATAGCTTGCAAAAGGAAATCCTGGCATCTCTTGAGAATAAAGGCGGGACGTTCAGCGAGAATGATTTGGCCGAACTTGGGAAAGTGAGGGAAAGAATTGAAATCATGACCTCGAGGCTGGGAGCCCTCGAACAAAATTCCAGAAAGATGTGAGAGTTCAACCCCTAATACGGTTGATTGAGCTTCCTTAGAGCATTTACACGTCACCGGTTCGTCGGCAAGGTCAATTTCGGGGCTGCCCACGCCTCAAGCCAGCGTGACTTTTCCGCGGCGTCAACCTGCGGGGCAGTTGACAAGTCTACACGGTAGTGGGTCTGTGAGACTCCGGGAGGCTCAGCCATCCTGAAGTGCGGGGCGTCAGCTGCTCTGTACCAAGCAAGACACTGCTCGGCCTCTGTGGCGTCGAACGCGGGGCCTGTCTCGCCCTCAGCCTCCATCCCCGCCTGGCGGACGGCTTGCTCCAGCTTGAAGTAGTGTTCGCTTCCCCGAAGGGCGACTCTGGCCTGCTCTATCAACTCCTTGAGGCTGAGTCCGGCATCCTCCTTCCGGAGTAGCAATGATATGATCATTATTTCCTCGCCTTCAAGCTCGTAAATCTGGCGGTGAGCGAAATAGTGTATGCGCTCACCTCCCGCCGCTGTCTTCACTTCAACCCGCTTGGTACCTGCAGAGAAGTCGAACTTTCTGGTGGTTTCGCTGTGCCAATATTGGATCCAGAATGTGAACCCTCGGACCCGTCTCATGAAGTATAATTCCCCCCAGAGCCCTTGTCTTTCTCCTTGCAGGTCGCTTGAGGACCCCACCGAGAAAAGCCTCGCCATTGACCTAAAGAACGCACAGAGCCCCGCCTGATCGACTTGGTCCTCCTTGTAACGCGCTAAGAAAGCCTCGACCAGCACGAGGAAGGTGTCCACGTCGGCAGGGTCCGACGTCTCGCAGCATAGGGCGTGAAGGCGCTCGCTTCTGACGGTCTCGCCCATGGGGGCGACGGTGAATTCCTGACCGAGCTGTAGGGAAACATGAGAAGTGCGGAGAGGCGGCTCAAGCGATTTGCCTGCACCTCGCACAAAGAGGCATGGCCGGAGAGCCGCGTCGATGCCTAGGTAGACGTTCTCGTGTTCCGGCACGGCGATGATGGTAAACGCATGTCCCGAAGGGGTCTCCTTCAGTTGCTGAAAGAGCTCAACTGCCCGCATCCATCTCGCCCGGATTGATCTCGCTCCTGACAACAAACGCTCTAAACCGCGGGTCGTTCGGAGGCGCGTATAGCGCAAACGCAGTCGTCTCAACAGGTCGCGCCAAATTGGTCCCCTCTAGCCGAATGACGTGGACTTGAAGCTGGGCGCTGTTATCATGGAAGTCTCTGTCTCCCGGATAATAGTCTGGATCTGGGGGTTCGCGATTCGAACCCTGCATGGGATTGATGTGCCCGTTGGCCTCCTTTGTTCTAAGCCTCGCCTGGCCACCGCTCATGAACACCACATTAATTGTTGGCAGGTCGTTCCTGACGAAGAGACGCTCGAGGTACTCTTTCATGTAAGGGCCGTCCCAGTTAGTCCCGCCTGTCTGAATGCGGGCCAACAATTCGGAAACAACCGCGTCTGTCGGGCACGCCTCGATGACGCTATGGGTAACTGTGCCCCACCGCCTTGCCTCTCCCGGATGCCGCGCTAAGAATTCCCTGACGCCGAGCACGTTGCTCGCAGCGACGGCCTCGTCCTCAATGACCTGAGTCTGAACGGTCCATCCAGGTCCCCCGAATTGCCTGTAGTTTGCGACCATCCCCCGGGTGGGTCTAAGACCAATCTCCGAGTCTAGCGAGAACATTCGAGGCCACTCGCGGATGGGGAGGCCGAGGCGTTGAGTCCGTTCGAGAGAGGCCCAGAAGTCGTCTTCGTGTCTTAGAAGCTCCGTGTAGTCTGCCCGGAGCTGGGGCGTCAGGAATATGCGGCATAGGTCCAGGTATGCCTGCTTGTAGCCGAACCACCTCGCCCGCTGCTCCATTGTGTCTGCGTTGGTCTCCTGTTGCGCGCGTCTAGTGATATACGTGATGCTCAGGTCAGGGATGGTGAGTCCTCGACCGAGCATATTGCCGCCGATCATGACGTTGTTTCTTACCCGCAGCGGAGTCCCGATTGGGTCTCTGCCCTGAGGCATGCTGTTGACCATCCATACTTCTACCTGCCAAATGTCGTCATGAAGCCTGGCGCTGACGTCGTCCCAAGAAGGTGGATCGGAGACCGTCGTGCAAAGGTCGTCATACGCCTGACGAAATGTCCTAAGAAGCTCTGTTCTTCCAGGATCCACCGCAGGCAAGGCAAGCTTCTCACGCCAAAGCCCGATTAGACGCCTGACGTCGACCTGGAGTTGATCATGATCTGCCTTCAAGTTGCTGTTGTGAATGAGCATTGAATTCCAAGCGTTGGGGTCTCGTTGGTGGCGGATGGTCCCGCCTACGAGGAATGTTGCTATGGCCAGTTTGAGGCCGTCTGGTATTGGAGTTGAGTTGTCCCGCTCGTTTTCCCCCGCCGACAATTCTCTTACATAATGCCCGCGATTTGGTCCAAAGAAGACTGACCCCCCGCAGTAGCCCTTGCCGGGGCGCACCAGCACGCCGAAGTCCGGCGAAAGCCCGTCGATGCCGTCAATCAGAAGGTTTGCCTGAGGGGTGGCCGTGTATGCAACATACGCGTGGACTTGTAGCGCGTCCCGCAGCGCAAGTATGCTGGTGTATATCGCGGACCTGCGTCCACGTCTGAACTGAGTATTCAAAGACGCCTCATCGCCTTCGTCATCAATTATCAGCGCCGGATAGCCATGAATTTCAGGAGCTGAGAGAAGGTTTCTCACCTCAGCTATCCGCTTGCGGCTCTTGAGAACTACAATGAGAACGTGACCGTCTCCGTGGAGAATGCTTTCGATGACCGACGAGTCCTGCTGTACTGTTGGGTTCTTGAATGGGGTCACAGTAGGCCCAGCCAGGTCGTCTTTGAGGCGGGAGTGAATCTGTTCGAGCAGTGGATTCTTGGTGCCCGCGAGGACGACCATTATTCGATAGCGGTTGTCCACTGCAAGCGCAATCAAGGCTGTATACGAAAGGGTCTTGCCGCTCTGTATTTTGCCCAAGGCCAAGCCCGTCCGTCTCGTAGGAGGGCCATTAGGTCTAGGACAGTTTCCTAGGACGTTGGCCGCGGTGGTAACAACCTCGTCCCACTCGCCCTCCTCGACTTCGGGGTGCTTAGGCCTAAGGCGCTGAATCTCGGCGCCATCGAAGGTAATGCGCCAAGCTGATTCTCCTTGGGGCTGAAGCGGGTCAATCCCGATGGGACTAAACATTGTTATCAGCTTCGATGGCAGAGGCCCGCCTTAGCACCCTGTTCATGTAGACCCGGAAGTCTTCTGGGCTGACGAGCCCGTTTCTAGCCGTCTGTCGGGCCATCTTCTCAGCCAGCGCGAGCGACATTACGAACTTCTGTAGAATCTCCAAAAAGCCCTGATTTCCTCTATAAGGTTCAAAGAATGGATGGGCCATATTGAGGAAGATGTCGATCTGATTGTCCTGTGGATAGTTCACCGACATCCAATTGGCGTCGCTAAGTTGGTCCTGCCAGTGGAGACGGAATACCCAAGTGTCTTCGCCAACTTGCAATCGGTAATGAAGGGGACCTTCGCTCACTTCCTCCAGCTTCTTCATGTCGTTAAGCTCCTGCTGTTTGGTCTTTGGAGGGTCGGGGAACTTGATTTCTTCCGCCAGCCCAGCCCCGAACCGCTGGTCAGAGAAGAGATTCCTGGTTCCCTCTGAAGCTAACTCCATCTCTGCGGGGGTGATTGGTTTCTCTCGCTCACGATGGACTTCAGCCTTGTCCATGTAGTCTTGACAAGCTCTTTTCAACTCCTCGATGAACGCCTCTTCGAGGTCCCCGGACCAGTCGAATGCGTCCTTAGCTTGCGTGACTGGCCAGTCGTCCATTCGAAGCTCTCCGATAAGCCGCTGAGAACGGAAAGTGTTGCCTTGACCGAAGATTTCCGGAGGCTTGTACCCGACTCCGGGACCGCCGACAACCACTCTACCTCGGCGCAGAAGGGCGAACCCGGCGTCTCTTTGGCTTCCTGGTGTGCGTATGCCAACCCAGCCAGTGGCCTTAAGCGTCTTACCCTCTGCCTCCCAAGGTACCTCGAGCTTGATGTCCTTCCTCCATTTGACCGTGGTGCCGTCTTCAAGGTCCTCCTCAAGGAAATTCGGCTCTTCAAATGAAACTGGGCGACCGTTCCAGACGATTTCAATCTCCTTGGAACGGAGATCCTCGCGGTACATGCTGCCTAATTGGTCGTAGATTCTCCCGGCGGTGCGCCCCTTTATCGGCTTGTATAGTCCGCGGATGACTATCTCTGTGAAGTGACTCTCCGTCTTGTCGGGCCGCTCGCTGACTTCCAGTTCCTCGTTGTGGCTCTTCACAAGCTCGGGGACGTGCACGGTCACCGACAACTCCCGCTTTGAGCCCAGACGGGTCGTCCGAACACTCCATGTGCTCCCGAACCAGCACGCTGCAGTCTTCAGGCCCATCCCGAATTCGCATCTGCCTGTAGGATCAGGGGGAGGGCGGTCGAGCACCACTGCGCGTTCGAGTTCCTGCGTGTTCATCCCGTTCGCATTGTCGCTCACGGTGAGCTTCTTACCATCGTGGTCGTAGTCAATCTCTATCCGGAGATTGCGGTTTTTCCCTTCGCGCTTGTATGCCTTGAGAAGCTCGTTTCTATGGCTGAAGTAGTTCTGGGTCGAGTTGTCTACGAACTCGGCAACGGCGTACCAAGGCATGTAACTCAGGCGCCGATAGGTCGCGTAGACGCTTACGTCTGGTCGGATGTTGATGGTCCGACGAACGCTTGCTTGGGCCGCGGTTCTCGCCTACCATCCGAGGGCGGCAGGCTGCGCTGCGGACATCGATGCCTCCAAAGTGCTTTGCTGCGACAGGACACTTGGCCCTTTCCCGGACGCTCGGCCGACGAGCGCCATCGCCACCCGGCGGGCGACTCTGACGTTCACGGCGTTCCCTAGAGCCTCGTAGGCCTTGGTCGGCGACTCCGGCAGGTAGCGAAGCTCGTCCATGCTTTGGAGCAGCTTGCCTTCGGTGGGGGTCATGTAACGGCCCTCCCACATAATAATCGGCACCTGAGTCGCAGTCATTGCTACTAGCGAGGGCACCGTTGTCTGGCGCTTGACCCGTACTCCCGAGGCGCGCATCTGGATGACGTACTGGCTCAAGTGCCGGATCTCGTCTAGGGGGTTCTTCTCCCTACAGTTCCATTCGAACTTCTGGAAGCTGGAAGGGAACCTCTGGACTTTCTTCGCCCAGTCGCCCAGAAGAGCTTCGTGCTTCTCGAAGAACTCCCTGTTTTGCTGGATGAACCGGACCTTCCACTCGGGAAAGACGTCTTGAATTTTGCGAGCGTGCGAAGGTAGCAAGCTGAAAATCTCCTCCCGGCTCTTTGTCGGAACGAGGCTCCGCCCGAACGACCCTTTGTAATGCCGGAGTTCTTCCGTGGACAAGGCGCTCGGAGTTGTTGCCTGATAGGGGTAAGTTGCGCCGAATTCCATGGCCCACAAGGGGTGCGGGAACCGCTCGCCTTTCGGGACCAGGTCCAGAAACTCCTGCCATGCCTCAATGCGCTCCATTACGTATTCCGGGACCGGCAGAGCATCAGGAGGATTCTTCAAGAGGAACGGTTGAAGCGAGACTGACTTGTGCCTTCTTCCTCGGTTGAGCCTCTTGGAAACGTTCAAGGGGGCCCGACTGCCCACTATGTAGATCCTCTTCCGGATTTGCGGGATTCCGAACTGTTCAGGGGAAATCTTCTCGATTCCTACTTTGTAACCCTGTTCCTCGATGAGGCCTTTGATCTTCTGCCAACTCTTGCCTTTGCTATGGAATTCCAAGTTTGGGACGTTTTCGAGAATCAGATATTCTGGACCGCCGTAACGCTCGACATGATACTCAATGACGCGAAGAATGTGCTTGTAGAGGTCTCCAAGCTTGGGATCATCAAGACCGGACTGTCTCCCTGCCTTTGAGAAAGGTTGGCAAGGAAAGCCTGCGCAGAGAATATCATGCTGCGGAATGTCGGCGGCTTCAATATTCCGAATATCGCCCGCGCACTTCATGGGAGAAAAATTCTTTTGGTACAAGTCACGGAGAGTCTCGTCAATCTCTGAGGCGAAGACGCATGTGTGTCCGAGGCTTTTGAGCGCGAGATGAAACCCGCCAAGACCTGCGAAAAGGTCGATAAATCGCATTGTCTTGGTATTCTCCCGCTTTTCTTTGCCCCCGTTCGTATTTCTGGTTATCGCTGCGGCTCTTGCCCTCCTGCGAGGCTTGCAGGGAGCTTAATTTGACCGAGTCATTGACGCGTCAAGACCGCCAGTTGGTGACCGGGGAGCGTGTGAGAGTTTACAAGACCGAGCCCGCGGGTCGTTCGCCGAGAGCCTCATCGGAGTCAGTTTCACGCGCGATGCGTTCAAACAGAAGCTCAGGTACGAAGCCAGAATTGGTTCTTGCAAAGCTGCTCAGAAGAAAGCTCGTCTGGTCCAAGCTTCCGGGAAAACCCGATTTCGTATATGGTCGGGCGAAACTGGTCATCTTCGTCCATGGCTGCTGGTGGCACCGATGTCCCGCATGCAAAATCTCCTTGCCTAAGGTGCACAGGACTTACTGGAGAAGGAAGCTTGAACGAAATGTCGAACGGGATCAACTCAGTAAGAAGGAACTCGAATCAGCGGGATGGAAAGTCCTCGAGGTCTGGGAGCACGAGGTCCGAGATGATTCCGCCCAGGTGGCAGTTAGAATCAAGGCGTCGGCACGCGCCAATTACACGCCGCAGAAAATATAGCTACTTGTTCCTAAGCGTGAAGGCCTGCATCTGCTGCTTCGTCGTCAGCCCTTTCACGCCTATGCTCCTGCTCTCATTAGTGTGACCAGATGTCTCGTAGTGCTCCCAGGCGAGCCGAACCGCGTAGAACCCTATGCCGCAAGTGAGACACCAGAACGGCCTTGTTTTCCCCCAGTCGCTTTTGACGCCGGGCTGCGGGCTGGGCCTTCGGCGAGAAGTCATGTGTCACGTGTCACCCTGACAACCTGGTGAAACCGATCTATAAACGGATCTATGCTCTCGGCTTTTGAAGTGGCCAAGGCGAAGGTCTCCTTTCCCTGGTCGAGAAGGTTGGCAAATGCCCTACTGCTTGACCTATACATGGAAAACCAAGCCCCGTCGATTACGCTGGGCCTCTCTTGAGGTCAACTCAATCCTCCTTCCTGCCAACTGTCCGGAGAGCTTCGGCGTTATCGACTTCCTCTACCGCCCCTAGCAATGCTTGGGAGAGCGCAAAAGGCAACTGCGCACGCTTTGAACTCTTCTGGTACGCGGCTCCGACCCTAACTGAAGGAACGACATCCGCGGCCACCAGATTGAACGGGACGTTTCCCCAGAGATCTGTCGGTTTGAACGGCCTGCGACTCTTGCCCCCCTGCGTGGCCCTCCGATGTCCGTAGTCTGAGAGTCTGATAGAATGGGTGGGAGGCCCCAGAACCCAACGCAGGCGTCCCTTCGGGTTCTCTATCAGGTAGTAGTCCGGATTTATGTCGATTATCAGTTCGAGGCAGGCCCCCACAATCTCCAAAGCCTTGCGAATTCCCATTTGGGGCCAGTTAGAATTAGCGATGGAGAATCTCTCGCATGGGGGAGACGCCAGTACCACCACTTTGCCGTACTTCGTGAAATCGCCTAATCTGGCTGCCTTCTCGATGTCCGATGCTTTCAGCGCTAGGACATCGGCGCATATCGTGGGCTGAAACCGAGGTTCAACGTCAACTGTAACAACATCCCACTCCGAGGACATTGCGAATGCCTGGGAGAATCCCTTCAGCCCGCAGCAGAGATCGATGCACAGGTTCATCGTCTCATATCACCAGCGCCGTCTCCCATTTCGCCGAGAGGCCCCGCCGCCGCAGCCCTACTTCTCACATCAGCTAAGGTCTGGCGAATTAATAACGACCAACGAGGAACAAGACTACAGCTGGACCCATACCGCCCGCTGCCTTCGGCTCAACGTGCGGGCGAAATGCCGAGAAATGCCCACGCACGATCCCTTCCCAGAGCCGAGCGGCATACAACTTCTCTCCGCGAATCCGAGACCGTCTTCATCCATCCCGCGACGGGCGGCAACTGCACCCCCTCAGGCAACTCAAGACTCCTTCGTCGCGCATCTCCTCGAATTGGACAGGGTTCATTGCGCCTCCGCCGGGGCGTTTCACTCGCACGTTGAGCGATACGACGTGGACGGGGCTGAATTAGTTCAGCTCAGCCGATGACCCGACAGTGATAGCGTGGCGAGAGAAGGATTTTATACGGGATTAACTGCAACAGATGAAGCCAACTGCTCGCCTTCGGAGCAGTCGGATGTTATACTACAGAAACGTGACGTCGTCGAAGGACAAGGTTTCGGACGGCTTGGACGGAGGGTGCTCCGGATGAGTTCCTTCTCTTCAGTCGAATCTGCCAACTGGCACCTTACAGATCGTTGCAACTACTCCTGCAAGTTCTGCTTCATGAAGAATCTTCCCGGGATAGAGGCCGACTTGTCCAGAGGAAAGAAAGTTATCGCAACACTCGGCAAGATGGGAATTACGAAGCTGAACTTTGTGGGAGGTGAACCCTTGCTGCATCCGAATCTGAAAGACTTCGCAGCATTAGCAAGAGACGGTGGTATGACCGTGAGCATCGTCACCAACGCGTCTCTGCTTTCAAGGGACAAACTACTGGACCTGAAGCCTTTGGTGGACTGGATTGGGGTGTCAATCGACTCCAGTCGAGAGGAGATCGAAGCTGCGCTCAATAGGGGTCACGGAAGGCATGTTTGGAATGCAAGACGGGCTTGCAACTCAATCAAGAAGGAGGGAATCAAGCTAAAGATCAATACGGTAGTAACCAAGCTGAATTTCGATGAGGACATGCGCCCCCTGATTGCCGAGCTACGCCCGCTCAGATGGAAGGTGTTCCAAATGCTGGTGATAGCGGGGCAAAATGAAGAACACCTGAGCAGCCTAGCACCGTCGAAGGAAGAATTTGAAACATTCAAGCAAATTAACCGTGCAGTCACGCTGGAATCAGGTCAACCCCCGACCTTTGAGACAAGCGATGACATGGTCGATTCGTATCTCATACTGGCACCAGATGGCAGTGTAATCAAGAACAGTGATCATCGATACGAGTTCATCCCGCTTGAAGCAGTCCTCAGCTCCGGACTTTCCGGAATCGTTAGCCCGAGTGCTTATCACGCACGTGGTGCGAAATATGAATGGTAGCCTACCTGAAGAAGAGGTGCATAATAGCGGGTCGTTGTCGATCAGGACGCGACGAGTTCTAGCAGAGAGTGGTTAGCAAATGACATTCAGAATGTATGTCTGCGGAGAGCTCCAACATCCTCGGGAGAAGCGTCACATGGATCTCATGCTGAAAAGTCTGAGCGACAAATACGGGACATCTCACAACGAGTGCATCGTTTTCATTGCTGGGACGATTCCCTTTCAACTCGGTGACGGAACCCGCATTGATCAGGAAATAGACGCGATTGTCATAAAGGACAATAGGGTCGTTCTCCTTGAGCTCAAGAACATCAAAGGCGATGTTCTAGCCGACTGCTCTGACTCGCTATGGGTGGTCGACGGAGAACCCCTTCCACCACGGGAGAATTCAATCAACCCATTCGTTCAGGTCCGGAGGGAAAGAGGCGCCTTGAATGCGTACCTTTCACGTTACGTTCTCCAAAGTTTCAAGGAGAAGGGCCAGTCGAGCCTTGAAGCGCAAGAAGAAGCAAGGTTCGAGGTGGGCAGAAAGATATCGGCGTGGGTGGTGACAAATTTTCCATCGACCATTCATATCGTCAATCTGCCTCCGGAGGGCGAGAGCTGGTTCGGCGCCTTTCCAGTGAATCAGGTCGCGGACGAACTCATGTACGAAGAGGAGAAGGTCGGTCTTCTAACTCAATTTCAGTTGGAGTTGTTGACGACTAGTCTCAAAGCCAGACCTCGCACACTATCAGATTGGCTGATGAGGGCTCCCCAGCGGGAAGGCACCGAAAAGAGGACGTCTCCGAGGCTCAACGTTGTTGACAGTCTTTTCGAGTTGGGACGAGGTGAAGAAGCCATTGGCGCGCTTCGATATGTCAGGGAACTAAAGCTCTATTCATATTTAGATGAGGTGGGCACTTGCCTTCGGTTCCCAAGTCCCGCAATCAGAAAGCTCGCTCTCGTCATTTTGATTGAATGGGGCGTGGAAGGCCTCGGGAACCTTCTGAACGAAGCCCTCGGCGATGATGATGATTCAGTGAGGTCTCTTTCTCTTTCATGGCTGAAGGACGCAAGTTATCCCGAGGCCTTCGACGCGTTGTGCGAGATTGTGAGAAGGGGTCCGTCTCCGGACTTTGAGGCCGCGCTGAAGGCTATTGAAATCTCAGGAACGGGGGAAGAGCGTGATTTCATATCCAATTTGGCCTTGGAGAAGATTTGGGGGTCTCCATTTGCGAACTTCACGAGACTCAGGGAACTGGAAAGTAACATCCACAAATTCGAGGGAGCGGCCTACTTCGACCACGACGAATCCGCCCAGGAGTTGGTGGACGAGTACAAGAGACTCCACGGACAGCTTGACTCCTATCTCAAATTCTTCAATTCGCTCTGCGAGGCGCTCGGAAAACTGCGGTGTACTCGCGTCGTTCCTGATCTTATAGAAACGATGCGATCGCCACAAAAATTGGGGCTGGCTGGAGTGATATGGAACCAACCGACCTGGGAGCAGACCCATCCGGCATTCGACTATTGCGTGATATTCAGCAAGGTGGTGTCGACGTTAGGCGAGATTGGCAGCCACAATGCAACCAAGCCTCTCATAGAATGCCTTCACGATTCTCCTGAAGATTGGCAGGCTGCGACCCTTGATGCTCTTGGAGTGCTACGTGACGGTGATGCCGTGAACGATATCAAGGTCTTCCTCTCAAGCGACATTCATGGCAGGAGAGAGACCGCTTTCCGAGCGCTTTCCATCATTGGCACTGATGAAGCGTATCATGCAATGATGGACTACTACCTCGGCGCCCTTGTCGGTCCAAAAAGAAGGGAGGAGGTCTACAGGATGGAGCATCAGTTGGAGCTGAACAATAAAAGCCGGTTTGAGGAGACGGTCACCGATCTGTTACAAAGCAAGGAGTATCCCCACCACGCTCGTGATTTCCTGAACGCTCTAGGGTCGATAGCCACGGCTAGATCAATCGATTCCTTGTTCTCTCTCAGCTCTGACCCAGATAATTACGAGCAAGCGGGCGTCATCCTCTCGCGAGTTTCGACGGAAGAGTCGAATGGTAGAGCGAGGGCGCTCCTGGTCTCACAGAACCCCATTGAAATCGCCTTCGCCATCTGCGTACTTTGGACCCGTTCGAACGAGGGCTACGTCAAGCTTCAAGAATTCGAGTCTAGTCCCAGTGCAGAGATAAGGAGGGCTGTTGCCAGTGTGTACTATCAGCGAAGGGACAGGATGAGATTAAGGCGGTTTGCGGATGATAAGGATTCTGAAATAAGAGCCGTGGTTTTCCATGCTTTCTTCCACCCCAGCAAAGCAACTCTCGAGCGCAATCTGACCGCAACATCTGAGCGGTGCAAGAGAGGATACCTCATGCGAACCGAGGAAGCCCTTGCAATTGCTCAGGGGGAACAGATTACCATCGCTTCTCCCGACGATATTCGAACCGCCTTTATCAGCAGACACGCGAAGGACATCGGTCTGTACCTTGTGGTACGGCAAGGTGCTTTGGACAAGAGCTTCCTTGTGGCGCCTTCCACAGATGATGACGAAAAGGCGAAGAGTACCGAGGACTTCTACCACATTGTCCTTGAGTTCACGAAGCGGACATTTCCGCAAGAGCCTGAGGCTGAGGAGCGAAGAGCAATCTCAGGAATGTGGGACAGACTAGTGGAAGAAAGGAAGTCCCGAGCCGCTGCCGAGGGGGCAAGAAATCGAGACGAGAATTCTGATGATGGGCAGAGAGAGGAAGGTTTTCTTTGATTGCGTCAAGCAAAAGCGTTCATCACATGGCAAAAGCGAGGTCTGCAATCGTTAGGCCCCAGATCAAGCGCGGCTTTAGCCCAGCGGCGTTCAGAGCCCGACAAAGAAACACTCCTCTTGGGCCCTGTTGCTTTCAAACATCGAACCATTGGTAGGCGGAAACTGCAATTGAAAGTAGCAGAAAGCCGTTGAATATGTAGTACCACGGCCCAAGAACCCAGGAAGGAACCTCGAAATCTAATAGCAGGAGAAAAAACACGAGAATGCCTGTGCTCTCTGCGGCGTCATACTGCTGGGCAGACCTGGAGGCTTGGTACTCCCTGATGGTTTCGCGCCTTTCAGCCTCCCGCTCCACTTGATACCGAAAAACCTCCTGCGGGTCGTCGTACTTCTCGGGGCCGAGCACGTCATACAGGGCCCTCTTCTCGGGATCGGACAAGACGGAGTAGGCCTCCGAGACCTCTTTGAACCTCTGCTCCGCCTCAGGCGACCTGTTTCTGTCTGGATGGTGCACGAAGGCCAGCTTCCTGTATGCTTCCTTGATATCACGGTCTGACGCGTCCTTCGCGACGCCGAGCACATCGTAAAAGTCCCTCTCCGTCATGCAGGCATGCGCACGACAGTACATACATAGGTAGGGATATAACGGCATACATACCGGCGAAGCCACCCAAGTATTATATCGCGTACATACGTGAGCGGCACCCGTTGACAGCCCAGGCCAAAGTCAAGATCTATGTGTCAGGCGGGAGGCACAGCATCAACCTGCCATCGGAGCTTGTCAGGGACAGCGCCTTCCCCTTCAAGCCCCTCGAGGAGCTGGTCGCAAGGATAGACGGCAGGCGCGTCGTGATAGAGAAGGCGTAAACCAGCCAGAGCCCACCAAGAGGGTGGCTAGGCTGGTAGCGAGGCGGAAAAAACGGGCCAAAAAAAGAAGAGAGGCGGATACGAATAATATCCGCAACGGCATCAGAAGACGGGCTTGATGCCTAGCTTGGAGAACTTTCGGTCGGTGGTTATGACCGCGGTGTCAACGATTCGCGTGGGAACCCGGCCCTTTCTTCTCCATCGTCTTGAAGAGGTACTCCTCGGCGTCCCCGTCCACGTGACCCTTCAGCTTGCCCTGCAGTTGTTCACTCAACTTTAAGGCCAGCCTCTCGAGTTCGGCCCTTGACGGCTTCCTCTTCTTCTCTTCCTGCTTAGGTTCCATGCCCTTGGCCTCCTGAGCTGGTCCCGTCCTGATAAGGGTTAGCGCGCTCGGGCTTGTCGGAACCGGTGGACGTGCTGGCCCGGGAGGCGAGTCAGGCCTGTCGGGATGGATCAGGTCGAGGACCTTCTTCATCCTGTAGAAGACTCACGTGCAGAGCATTCCGACCTTCTGCAGGCGGTTAGGGAGGGCGTAGCTAGAGATGGCGCTCCAGCTGAAGCTGTCCGCCAACCTGCCCTAGAACCTAGCGGGCGTGGCTGCCACAAGCTGCGCGATTGTCCCCATTCTCTTCACGAACTTGTCCTTTACCCTCCGCCTGTAGTTGCAGAGGACTGTCTCTTCGCCCCGTGACCCGCAGCTCGATGGCGTCCGCTCGCGCCAGGTCTTCAAGTGCCGTCCGAAAAAAGAAAAAGATGGAAATACGGCTCCAAAGGCCTGGTCAGCATTTAACGCGGGTCGGGCAGGTTGCCATTCTCGGGACGGCTGTTGGCAACCCTGCGATCCAAATGGCAACCCTGGACGGCGATTTGGCAACCTCCTGCCTCGGTTTTGGCAACCCCAGGACAGGTTTTGGCAACCTTCGACCCGTAATTTGGCAACCCTGCTCTGCCGCGTTGCCAAAGCCGCGAGGCAACGGAGGCAGAGCCTGCTCGCCACCTGCGGCTGGCAGGATGTCAGTATAGACCTGGAAAACGGTCCAAAAAACACACAAGGGGGAGGGAATTAACTAACCCGCAACTCTCTACCTGCGCTCACATAGGGCTACTGCGTCTCGATTCGACGTATTGGCAGCTTGGACAGAGGACGCTACGGGCATGAGCTCGAGCAGGGTGGCCGACGGGACGAAGAGGTCTTTCAGGTCCGGTGTCGAAGACGTACTCGTTCGCTTTTTCGTATCGGGGGTCTTTTGCTGTCCAGGTGGGCGATTAGGACGGCGGTGTCAAAGGTCTGCATTGGAGGAACACGGCTGTCGCTTCCTGAAGAGGAGCTTCTCCGCATCCATTCTTCGTCCTGTCCAGGACGCCCATGCAGCGCCCTCCAACCACCCGGGGCTGTTTGATTTTGGCGTGTCTACGGATCTTCTAACGCGGACGTGAGTGGTTAGGTAAATGTTCGGGGCTGTTGCGGCTCAGAATCATTGCCTCTAAGCACGAAGTAGCGATCGCGGAGCTCTGCCGCTCGGGCATAGCCGAAGCTATTGCTTCTCGGACGGCACACTCCTACTGGAGCGGGCCTCTGTTTTTGTTTTGGGGGGGTTGCTTTGAATAGCGGGGGAGAAGTAGGCGGGGATATTTAACGCGGGTAGGGCGCGGCCGTTCCTGTCGCGCTTTCCATGACCTCGGACACGGGTACCGATGGCAAAGTGGACATTCGGGTCGAAAGTGGACATCCAGAAGGGTTCTGAGGCTGAATAGTGACATCGAAAAGGGGCGAAGGGTGACATTTCTGGTTCGAAGGGTGACATCGCAGGTCCACCTTGACCCCAGAGGAGCCCCTGGCGTGTCGAGTTTCGAAGAGTACGTGGGTCCCTAGGAGCACCGGATATTCGAATCGATGCTAATGCTCCACCCTGGAGCATTAGCGCGTTTGGATTAATGTTCCACCCTGGAGCATTATTGCACTTGGAGTAATGCACAACCCCTGTGCATTGTGGCTCTTGGGCTAATGCACAACCCTTGTGCATTAACCAGTCGGGGAGGCCGTGTGATACCCAGGTCAGAGACGCAATCAGGCGCTAAAGATCCTTTTCGCGGTTCTCGCCGTTCAATCGCGGACGTTACCTCCTCTGGAGGTCCCGTGACCCGTTGGGCTGTCATCAAACCGCACTCGAATAGTGATGACGAGCTATTTATTTCAATATCTGATATCCTGTTCCAGGTCCTCCGGCCTGTTCCTGACATAATAGTATAGGAAATCCAGTAGCGTTCCTCTTGCCCGGAGGAGCAACTCTTTGTCTCTCCCAATCGCAAACTCTGCCACCCGCATGCCGACGGCCCGAAGGTCGTCTTCCAACATCTTTGTGAGGCACCTCACAGTCGACCTTCCTCTGCGAATGGTCTGGATGAAGACGACACACTTGAACACATGCTCAGGATTCCTCAGGACGTAGTCAAGCTCCCTGACCGCGCCCTGCTTCTGGCCTCTGAAGGTCAGAACGAAGAGGTTTACATTCGATCTCCTTATCGAGAAAATACTCTTGTCCATTTCGTCCTTGAATTGAGGAAGGTCGGGGATGTCCCTGACGAGCTGGATTGATGAATAACCCTCCTTCTTTATCGATTCCTTCAGGGATTCGAGCCTCTTCAACTCGGCTGCCGGGTAATACGAACCATACACGCCAATCCTCAGGGAGGCCTTCCGCCGCAGAATTCCTACCATCCATTCCTGAGCTTCCTTTCTTAGGCCATCTTCGGAAGACAAATGGGAGACAGCAGAAGGTAGGTTTTATGGACTCAAAATAGATTTGGATATATGGCAGCCAATCTGACTTGATAATGGTCAAGTTTATAAGTTTCTGGATTGACAGATAGGGCTGCTCCATGCCATCGACAATTTTGAAGTACAAGGAGAAGATTCCGAGTGAGACCCGGACAATCCTCGATGCGCTGGCGGAGCCCAACAGGCAAGCACTGACCATGATCCTGGCCGAGAAGGGCGAACTTTCGTTTAGAGAGCTCCTGCAACTCGTCCAGCCAATGAACCCGAGCACACTCAATCACCACCTAAAGACCCTGATGAACGCGGGTTTGGTGGAGAATCATTACAGGAAGATAGAGGGCAAAGAGGATTACTCCTTCTACCAGCTGACGGGACTGGGAAAGGAATTTCTCAGCCGAATAGGGGCCCTCTGAAAGAAGCGGGAGGTCCCCGCTTCTGCAGGTTCTCTCGTTAAGAGCTTCTCGCCACACACTCTGACGAATCGGAAGATGACGCTCGAAAATAACGCGGTCGACATGCGCGCCTTCAAGGAGCGCCTGAGGGAGAAGCTGCCCCTTGACAGTCCCGTGCTGGCCGACCTGCTCGCTGAGCCGAACTCGATGCCCGTCGGGAAGGCCGAGGTCCTGGTCCCGCACTATCTGCAGCGGCTGGAAAGAGAACTCGATAGGAAGGGAGCGTCTAGAGGACCGCTCCTCAGGCGCGCGTGAGTCTATTAGGCTGTCCTCAGTCCTATTACGGCCCTCCCGTCGGGGAGGTCCCTCTTGTAGTCCCATCCCTGCTCTATCCAGTGCTCGAGCTCCGCGACGGGCACGACCTTCTGCGTCCCCTCCTTCAGCCCGAGCATCTGCTTCGACTTTGCGTGGATGAGCTGCTGGAGTTGCTCCATCGTGATCCGGGTGACGTCGCCGATCCTCAGGAGCTCCTCGTCCGTGTACCCGAACATCTTGAGCGCCTCGGCCCGCGCTGTGTTCACGACCTCGTCCCTGCTTATGCTCGCCTGGACCACTGTGGCCAGGTGCTTCTCCGACGCCTTTGCGTAGGCCTGCCTCATACCCTCCAGCAGGTCATCGGGCAGGTGCCCCTTGTTGAGCGTGTAGACGTGCTCGATGTCCCCGGTGTGCCCCATCCAGAACACTCGGTAGTCTTTGATCACTTTTCCCTCCTGCTCCGCGCCCATCATCCTGGTGTCGAAGTATCTTCTCAGGACGTATGGCCTCCAGCCGAAGCCCGCGGTCCTGATCGCGTGCCTCACCGCGTCGCTCACGTTGCACACCCTGACGAACTTGCCGACGTAGCGGGGGTTGAACTGGTTGGCCGTGATCAACGGGGAAGCCCCGTCGATTTTCTCCCCCAGGGTGTGCATCCTCCACTCGAGATAGTCCTTCACGTAGCCGCACCCCTGCTCGGGCAGGAAGGAGATGTACTGCCTCCCCGTCTTGGATATCGTCCTCCTGACGACCACCATGGCGGGCACCTTGAGGAACTCGACGCTGTCCTTTCCCGTGTCGCCTTTCTTTATCACCATCTCGGGCAGGTCTGACACCCTCAGGCCGTCGTTCGCGTCCCTGTTGCCGAGCACCCCGGGCCTCACGCCGGAGAACGCCATGAGGGCGCAGGCGACCCTTTTCTGGAGGTCCGCGTGCTCGAAGATGGAGTGCAGCTCCTGGTGGGAGGGGACGCGCTCGTTGTCGTACACCCCCACGTCCCTCGCGAGCCTCACCTGCCTGGTCACCTCGAGGTCGTTGAAGCGCCACCACCCCTTCAGCTGCTTGACGTACCCGGCGATGGTCGAGCTCCTGTTGCCGTCGCTCTCCAGGCGGGAGACCACCCTGAACAGGAAGGCCCCCGCCTCTCCTTTGGACATGACGGCCAGGTCCTTCTGAGTGACCTGGAGGAGCATGCAGACCCTCCCGACCCTCCGCAGGGTCACCTCGGCGTTCTGCCTGCTCCCCCTCGCGATGTTCTCTATCCACGAGGCGAAGGCTTCGTCTTCCAGCAGGTGTCTGTACTTGCTGTCCGGGAAGAGTTGCGGCTTGGAGGTCACACGTTTCTGGGCAATCTCGCCTAATAACGGCAGAGTTCTGACCCGCTCGGGCAGGAGTACCGTCGGGCCCGCCTCTAACCCGCGCCCGATTGTCGGTTGCCAAACCTTTTGTCATTTTGACGAAGCCCGTGTCATTTTGGACGAACCTTTTGTCACGATCTGGGTAGTCATTGGGATGTTCGTCGAGAACGCAAAGTCGGAGCTCGCGGTGGTGTCCAAGCCGCTCCAATTGCAGTCATGCCAGGGCTCTGCTTCATCGGTGAGGTGGCGGCAAGGCCTGCTTCACGGAGGGTGGCGATAGGTGGAGGCAGCACTCTCCAAGCCTTATTATGAGAAGGAGGACCGAGAAGAGAGACGGGAACCCTTGACCTGCGTAATCGGCGCTCGCGGTTCTGATGGCTGTGCAATAATCGCTGACACGCGGATTAGACGAGGAGAAGAAGCGCAGAACGAAAGCAAGTTTCGCGTCTTTCGGGAGAGGATTGCGGTTGCTGGCGCTGGGACGGCGACGATGCTCGACAAGTTCGCCGAGCGCCTCGACAGGTCGCGGATTCACAGGCTACGGGATTCTGAGGCCATAATCGAGGAATTGGAGGACATCCTTCGGGGAATCGAGCAGCGTTACAGAGAGAGACTTGGCAGGAATTACGTGTTGGATGCAGTTGTCACTGGCTTGGATAGATTCGACAGGGGAGAACCATATCTCCGTCATGTCTTTGACGACGGCACGTCAGAGAATGTCAGAGCGTTCGAGATAATAGGTCACGGCAGAGAATACGCTTCAACCCTCTTCAAACTTCTCTACCGTTCGGACCTCACGGCGACGGAACTCGGCGTCTTGGGTTGGTTCACAATCTCAACTGTCTGCGCCCTCGACTTGGACCAAACGGTCGGGGTGCCTGAAACGGGGCCGGAGGTCGTGATCCTGAGGAATAACGAGCAAGTTACATGGTTCAATTCTGCTCGCCATGATTTCCGTGCCGCGAAAGACTCGCTCAGGGGCCTCGGCTACAAGACAAAATTACTCGACTCTATCTGGAACAGAACGCCAGAGGCATACAGGACGCCTTGACAAGCTACAGTATCTCGTTGAAGGAGCCACACTTCGGACAGTGAATGACCATGCCTTTCACTTGGTTATGGTATACCTTGTCTGCGAGGACCTTCCTACATAGACCGCAGACATACGTATGCGGGCCATTGCCCCGGATGGCATACCCCATGAAACCGGGCGTCATGGCGAAAAGAGTTCGATGGTCCTTGCGCGGATTCTTGATGACATGCGCCCGTGTTACGGCGGTCAAGGCTCACCTCGCGTCCTTCCGTTTGCGTATTACAAGTCTTTCCCCCACAGACTTCCGCTGTAGTTTCCTGAAATGAGTTCGCCCCCTTCTAGCTCTTCTGGGCATGGTAGCT
>VFSW01001148.1_pt1 | contig 39981 bp, 33 predicted proteins | sample 5358111 | NCBI WGS metagenome assembly VFSW01 (sample SAMN11554181, study PRJNA540505) | mine drainage metagenome | isolation source: sediment from site ElyBrook_90M | place: USA: Ely Copper Mine, Vershire, VT | collected 2017
GCACATATGTACACAGTGTGGCATGGTCATGGATCGCGACCACAATGCGGCGGTGAACATTTTAGCGAAGGCCATAAGCAGTACCGGCGGGCAGTCGGGAACTGGCCCCCTTGCGGGGTGAAACGCTTCTGGACATGAGGCCGCTACGCATCGCGAGTCGCAAGGCTCCCTGAGCAAGCCCTGTGGTGGAAAGAAGAACCCCCGTCCATTCATGGCGGGGAGTGTCAGTAGCGTACTCTAGTGTCGAACATATGGGTATTATTGCGCTTGGTCTTGCCTTTGGTGGCGTGTTGGGTCTCTATGGAGCATTACTGCAAATCATCAATCACGCGATCACTAAATCACTCATGTTTTTTGCCAGTGGTCAGATTTTGCTGAAGTATAAGACAAAAAATATCGAGAGAGTTTCAGGGATTATCAAGATTATGCCTGTTACGGGTACATTTCTCCTGATCGGTGGTTTGGCCCTGACAGGTTCACCGCCATTTGGTCTCTTCATTAGCGAGTTGAGTATTTTGAGTGCGGGATTTCGTCAGGGCTACGCTCCTGCTGCGATTGCGATGCTGATTCTGATCGCATTGATCTTTATGGGTGTCCTATTCTACTTGACCGCGATGGTATTTGGCAAAATGGTAGCACCGATTGAAGTTGGTGAGATAAGTCGTTTGAATATGCTGGCGATGGGTTTGAGTGTTGTCATTATCATCGTGTTGGGCATTTTTATGCCACCTCCGCTCAATAGCCTCCTGCATCAAGCGACGATTGTGTTAGGAGGAACACGATGATTGACATTGCTGATCTAAGTACGCAATTGATCAATGCCTGTCATGCTATGAGGATTGCACCTCCGTTGATACGGCTATGGCCGGACGAAATTGCGATTGATATTGCACCGACGGCATTGGCACGAGTGCTACAGATTGTACGAGAGCATTTTCGAGCCACTTTTGTTGATTGTTTTGGTCTGGACCAACGTGCGACGCAAGGGCAATTTCAGTTGCATATCTTGTGTGCGCTTGATGCAGAGCATACTTGGCTTCATCTTTATGTTAAGCTAGATGGTCAAGAACCAACTTTCCCCAGTCTAGTTGAGCAACTTCCTGCGATGGATTGGTATGAACGCCAGCTCTGGCAAGAATTGGGCATTAGGCCACAAGGACATCCTTTATTAGCAGGGTTACGTCTTCCGCCTGATTGGCCTGAAGGTGTTTATCCATACCGAGTTCCTTTTGCTTGGACACAAGTAGTAGAAAAAGGAGAAGCACAACATTTTACGCTTGCCCCTGCATCACCGGGGGTGGTAGATTATCCGCTTGGACCTGTGCGTTCTGGTGTTGTGGAGTCTGGTCACTATACATTGCGCACTGTGGGTGAAGAGCTGATTGATGCGCGCCTTCAACTGTTTTATAAACATCGCGGGATAGAAAAACGTGCCGAGGGTCTTGCTTTGCCCTGCTTGTTATTGGTCGCTGAGCGTATCTCTGGCACAAGCGCATTTGCCCATTCACTGGCGTTGTGCCAGGCCATTGAATGTATTGCTGAGGTAGAACTCTCTCCACGTGCACGTTTTCTGCGCACTCTGTTTGCGGAAATAGAACGTCTCTATAATCATCTTGGCTATCAGGCGGATCTCTGCCAGACAACTGGGCTAGTTGTTGCGCAGGCGCAATTTGATATTCTGAAAGAGCATGTGTTGCGTTTAAATGCGCAACTGAGTTGACACCGTTATCTTTTTGGGATGAACATTCCCGGTGGAGTAAGCAGAGATGTGAGCAAAGAGGGTTTATGGGCGATAGAGGAATTGGTGCGTCAGCTACGCCGTGAGGTTGAGGTTTTGCGTATGATGCTGCTTGCGTCGCCATCGCATCAGGATCGCTTAGAGGGAACAGGTATCTTACAGTCGCAAGATGCAACGTCTTATGGTGCAGTTGGGCCAATTGGGCGTGCATCTGGTGTCAAGCGAGATTTACGGCGTGATCATCCCTATGCAGCATATGCCGAGGTGGTTTTTGATATTCCCATTTTGCAGTATGGTGATGCGCGGGCAAGAGCAGATATTCGTCTACAAGAAACCTTCCAGAGCTTGCGTATCATCGAACAGGTCATCGATCATCTGCCGAATGGAGCGGTGCATGAGCCATTGCCGGAGCTAAAACCAGGGCGTTCCGCGTTGGGGTGGGCCGAATCAGCACGAGGAGAATGTATCCACTGGTTGTTGATTGGTGAGGATGGCACCGCGTTGCGTTATCATGTACGTCCCGCGTCATTTGCAAACTGGCAAGCCTTCCCATTGGCAATTCCCGGTCATAATATTTTGACTGATTTTCCCGTGATCGAACAAAGTTTTGGTCTCTCCTTCGCAGGAGCGGACTGTTAACAAAGAGAGAGGTAAGCAATGTTGTTTTCCTGGGTACGACGAGGTTTGCGCACGGGTGTGTTAACAACACGCTATCCACAGGTACGTGAACAAATGCCAGAGGGATTTCGTGGTCGGCTTATGTTGAATGCAAGCCTTTGCTTGGTGGAACAAGGCTGTGATGCTTGTACACAGGTGTGTCTGCCTCATGCATTGAGTCTGGTCTTTCAAGAGGATGGTGCTGTTGGCAGCAAGCCGCATTCACTTATGCTTGACTATGCACGCTGTATCCAATGTGGGATGTGTGTGACAACCTGTCCGCTGCAAGCACTTGCAATGACAGCGGAGTATGAGTTGGCGGCAAGCAGTCGTGAAGATCTGTATATGTGTGCTACCAAGCGTCCAGACGCAGAAGTGGAAAAGGAGTAGTATCATGGAAAAACTATTAGATACGACAATACAGACAACCACAAAGCATCTCAAAGAGCAGGTACAACATTTGTTTCATGGCTCTTTACATATTCGTCATGTGGATGCTGGTTCGTGCAATGCCTGTGAGTCAGAGATCAAAATGCTGACAAATCCGTATTACGATATGCATCGTCTCGGTATTTTCTTTACAACTTCACCACGTCATGCAGATCTGCTTCTCGTAACGGGGCCTGTGACACGTGCTATGCAAGACCCGTTGCTTCAGACATACGAGGCTATGCCAGAACCACGGCTTGTAGTAGCGGTTGGGGCATGTGCTTGTAGTGGAGGCATCTTTGGAGCGAGTGTATTCACACTTGGGGGTCTGAGCGAGGTATTGCCTGTTGATGTTTATATTCCTGGGTGTCCGCCGTCTCCACTGACTCTCTTGCATGGTCTACTTCTTGCGCTTGGTCGAGTAGAGCAACGTGTCTATGGACAGATGACAGTGGTTGGTGGAAATCGCCCATTGCTATTGCGTACTGGCGAAAAGGAGTCTTGTTGATGCAATCGCAAATGTTATTCATGGTGACTTTTTGGCTCACACTGAGTTTTTATACGCTGGGCATCGTTCTCACTTTTGCCTTACCAAATATGCGTGTAGCGATTGTGGCGTCCACAACCTGTGCGGGTCTTGGTAGTTTTGCGGCTCTGATGACAGGGATCGGCGGAATAATAAATGGCACAGTTACACTTGGCAGCCTTGATACAAACTTGCCTTTTGGCGCACTTTCACTGCACCTTGATCGGTTGTCTGCGTTCTTTCTTGCCACTGTGGGACTGATTGCGCTTCCGGCGGCCCTCTATGCGCTGGGAGAATTGCACCAAAGCGTCATGTGGCAGAGAAGAGGGCGTATACGCATTTTTGGGATGCTTTTCAATTGCTTGCTTCTCTCTGTGGTATTAATTGTTGTTGCCTCAGATATGATTGTTTTTTTGATAGCCTGGGAAACGATGGCATTCCTCAGCTATTTCTTAGTTTGTTTTGAGTATGAGGAGCAGGAGACGAAGCGCGCGGCCTATCAAATGCTCGCGGTAAGTGAGATCGGCACAGTAGGCATCTTGATTGCGTTTCTCCTCCTTTATCAAACAGCAGGGAATATTGGTTTTGATGCCTTGCATAGCTCTGCAATGGTGCTTGCTGCTCCCATACGGAGTGCGGTATTTCTGTTGGCCTTGTTTGGTTTTGGAGCCAAGATAGGTGTGTTGCCTTTGCAACTATGGATGCCCGATGCATATCGTGCCGCACCTGGTTTTGTCGCAGTCATTCTTGCAGCGGTGCTGATCAATCTGGGCATCTATGGCTTGCTGCGTTTCTGTCTGGATTTTCTGGGTGGAGCGAGCATTCCTTTGTGGTGGGGTATGGTGGTATTACTCTTGGGTGCTACAACTGCCCTGGTTGGTATTCTCTATGCGGTTGTTCAGCGTGATCTAAAGCGCGTGTTGGCCTATTCTAGTGTTGAGAATATGGGATTAGTGCTGACTGTTATCGGTGCATCTCTCATTTTTCAAAACTATCAATTGGGGGCGTTAGCGGCAATTGCTATGATTGTGGCACTCTATCATTTACTCAATCATGCAGTTTATAAAGGTTTGCTCTTTATGGGGGCAGGCTCGATACAACATGCAACAGGAAGTAGTGCTTTTGCCAAATTAGGGGGTTTGCTGCGGCGGATGCCCTGGACAGGCTTGTGTTTTATTGTGGCTGCCCTCTCCATCTCAGCTGTCCCCCCTTTGAATGGCTATATCAGCGAATGGATGCTATTAGAGACCTTGCTGCAAAGCTTTGTTATACCGGATACCATGACAAAAATTGTGATGGCGGTTGCAGGCGCTATGCTTGCGCTTACCGCTGGTATTGCTGTGACGGCCTTTGTGCGCGCCACAGGTATCAGCTTGCTTGCGTTACCACGCAGCAAAGAAGCGGAAGAGGCGCGTGAGGCTCCTACAAGTATGCGTATTGCGATGGGCTATCTGGCTTTTCTATGCCTGCTTTTTGGTGTACTGCCGACACTGGTGCTTTCCGGTCTGGATCGCGTTACATCATCCCTGTTGCAGCAGAGTGTGCTGAATCAAATCGTGCCGCCGCTTTTCACAAATGATCCTGGCAATTATCAGTTGTTGGTGACGTTAGGTGGTGGCTTTCTGCGTGGAGTGTTCCCACTAAATGGTCTGGTCGTGGTTGCCTCACCAACGTTCTCAACGATTGCCTCACCGAGTTATCTCTTTCTGGCAGAAGCGTTGTTTGTAGGTCTTGTTGTCCTGGCACTGCGTATGATACGCCCGTTGGGAGCGCGCCGAATCGGACGTGTTTGGGCGGGGGGTATTCCACGTTTTACTGCTGCTATGACCTATACCGATCTGGCTTATAGCAATCCCATCCGTATCATTTTTCAAAGCTTTTACCGTTCACAAACGCGGAGTAGTGTCAATGCTAGTGCCGCCCACCATCGTGATGGGAGTATGGTGTATGAACAGGAGATTCTTCCACCTTTTGAGCAGTACTTTTATCAACCCCTGTTGCGGTTCGTCAATGCTTTAACGCGACGGGCGCGTATCATTCAATCGGGCAATATGAATCAGTACGTCGGCTATATCTTTCTGATTGTACTCTTGATACTTATTTTGCGCGCGATTTAGGTAGCGGAGTTCGAGAAAGATAGACAAGGAGGTTGAGCATGAATTGTTATATGTGCTTGGTGAAACACAAAGATGCCATGCGGTCCGCTCATGCTGTGTGTCAACGCTGTGGGGTGGGTGTCTGCCACCAACATCTTGTTGAGATGACAGACAAGCCTATCGTAGGACCAGGTGCTTGTATGTCAGCATTCCATCCGCGTACATTGCTCTGTCGCAGTTGTTATGAGGCGATGTATACAACAGATGTCGAGCCGAGACCCCAGAAGATGTTGTCATCTCCGACACGACGATGGTGGCAGTACTTGTGGTTCTGGCACATTCCTTCGTCATTACCCAGTCCAGAAGAAGCAGTGGCAAGCGTCGAAGGTTTTTTAAAACAGCAACGACATTTGTGATTTTTCCTTGACAATGCCGTTTGTCATGATATATACTTAATATAAGAGAAAAAGAAATTAACATGCGATGAAGCTCGCAAAATGCCGTAAGGCTAATGGCTTCTATATTGAACTATAGGGTAAAAACTATAGTTTATATGTAGAAGCCATTTTGCGTATAACATCCGTGCTAGTTGCTTCTGCTGCGGTTCCTTTCACGAGATGGGCCATGGGGGGGAACCCAGCACTTTTTTGGAGCGTATTGGAAAAACATTAGGGCAACGTGATAGATGTTCGTCATAAAAAAGTAGGTAGGATCGATGCTACAAGAAGAAAAACAGTTTCCTCAGTCGTGGAGTGCCGAAGCTCTGGAGCAAGCATTTGAGCGTGAAGGGTGTCCTGTATGTCTGGCTATTCTTGAAACGCTGCAACGTGCGATAGTAAGTTGGAGCTATGAAGGCTTTACGGATGTGGAGCAACGACATTTGTTGATCCGTTCACGGGGTTTTTGTCCACTGCATACCTGGCAATTGGCACAGTTCCCAACAGCTTTTCAGCTTGGTTTGGTGTATCATGAGATCATCACTGACATGCTCGCAAGCATGGAAAAGCCAACGTTGCCATCTCGTACTAACTGGCACACGACGATGCGTCAAATTTTGCGGAATATATTTTCTACCCATCGTCAGCAGGCTATCTACGCTGCGTGTCTGTTTTGCCAGAAACGTACTCAAGTTGAGCTTCGGCTTGTTGATACGCTATTGCAGTTATTGCAATTTGAAGAGGGGCGTATGCGCTTTGCTCAGACAACAGGGCTATGTCGTGTCCATTTTGCGCAAGCGTGTAAACAGGTTCATCATTATGATAAACAGGTTCAAACTGCACTGGTGGTTGCCCAACGCGTGTGTTATCAGAGAATAGTAGAGGAATTGGAGGCACTGATTCGCAACTATGAATATCATGCAAGTCAACAAGTCCATGGAGCAGAAATGACAGCGTGGCGGCGGGCAGCCGAGATATGTGCAGGCAATCCTGGCGTCTATTGAAAGAGCGTAATACAGGCTTGAAAGTGTCTAGCAGAGTGTAGAAAGGAGCGATAAGGGAAGATGTCTGACACAATGGCGAGGTTACTGGATGTTCAGGTGCGCCAGCCGTGTCGTGCGTGTCTCGCCTATGTATGGGATAAGGAGCGAGGAGCGTTACGTGCTACGGAATTGATGACAGGTGATGCATCTCTTCCTGCCGATCTGGCAATGTTCCTGGTAGAACAACAAGAAATACCGGTGTTACTGATTACAACCCAAAGTTGCCCATCAGGGACGTGGATTCAAGCGCGCTTGTTGGGAGCATTTATGTTGGCAGAGACGAATGTGCAGCGTACAAGGGAATTTCCTCTCGACGGATGTATGCTCGTGATGGTTTCGGCAGCCGAGCCTGCTTTTACTGCATATACATCATTTACCATATTATCTGCTCAATGTCTTAGTGCGCTGCGTTTGTATTGTATTGATAGAGGTTCGCGTACTGCACAGCTGCAGGAGTGGAGTGTGGAGATGACGGAGCGCGTACTACGCGAGGCCCGCGTCTATTTGAAACGGCAGAAACGCCAGCAGCTTAGTAAAACAGTGCACGATAGGCGTGGTGAAGAATATCCTGTTGCATGGCGTGCTATAGAAGGGTTGGATGCCTCGATACGTTTGCAAATTCAGCATAATCCTGATCTTCAGCATCGTCCAGATGCTCCACATGCACAATCAGCCTATTTGATACGTTTTGTGCCACAGCGTTTTCAGGAAGCTCTCAAGCAATTATTGCTTGACGATGAGCGTTTGCTAGCTTTTGTTGAGCGTCCATTGCTGCAACAGCATAGTGGGTGGTTTGGGTCACGGCATAAGCATATGACAGAGGGCTTATTGCTCGTGACGGATCAGCAAATATTGTGGCTACGTGATTTTTCGACGCCTAGTAAAACATTGATTGAGGGAGGCTATATTGCCCAAAGTTTTCCTTTAGAACATGTGCAACATTGTCTATTTGTGCCAGCAGGAGAAAGAGTTGAGGCGGATATACCGTTGATACCTGCACAATCAATATATCATCGTATGCTTTTTGAGATCAGCAGTCAGTGTGGATGTGAACATATTGCCTTTGAATTTCCCACACAGCCAACATATCAGCAGGCCCTAGCGTCGATTACTGTGCTGCTGGCTGCATTCCAATCGTATCCGAGCAGTTGTGAAGATCGTCGTTTGCGTCAATTGCCGATGGTTGAGGCGTGGATGCCAGGTGGAGATGATAGACAACGATTGGCCGGGTTAGGTGGTATCGTGCCAGTTGCACAACATCAGCTATTGGAACAGGCATTGAACGAGACGATTAATGTCACGCAAGAAGAAGTGCTTGTATCAACAGTTATGCCTGCACTTGAAGATTTTCATAGTCCGCCACGTCTGATGGCCCTGACACGTACTGCACTGTTAATTTTTGAATACCCACAGAATTTCTCACCAAAAATAGCTATTCAGACACAGCGTTATGCATTGCAAACGCTATCTTCGGTCCAACTGTGTTATTCGTTGTTTGGTTCTAGTCTGAGTATTACACGTCCCCAGATGGCTGTGTCGCCATATACACTCGTGATCCCGTTTCACAGTCCAGCCATTGCTTGGTTTCTTCCATTGTTTATTCGTCTCAGGATGCTATTGCGTTTAGTGTAAGAAGTTGTTGAATGAAAATTGACAAGTCTCGTGTGTTGCGTTGGTCATATTGTCTAAAAGCATGCGGTGAGAAGGGTGTTGTTCAGGCATACCATCTGTTATACTGTGTATAGCCCCATTTACACACGATCAAGATTATCGTGGATGGTAGCCTAACAAACGTTAGTTAGGCCAGACAATTGGCTTGTGTGTAGAAAAACCGAAGTATATAGAGTAGTGTGCAACAAGAAGGATGGTTTGTCTGAGATGGTGGAATACTACGTTTCGACATTGCGCGTGCGCCTGAGTGCAAAGGACGCGCATTATGGAGGGAATCTGGTCAATGGTGCGTATATGCTGTCGCTCTTTGGTGATATTGCGACGGAGCTAGCAATTCTCTGTGATGGTGACGAGGGATTGCTGGTTGGTTATGAGAGTATCGAATTTTTGGCCCCGCTCTATGCGGGTGATTTTGTGGAAGCGACTGGGCGTATTACCAAAATAGGGCGATCAGCGCGGCGTATAGAATTTGAGGCGCGTAAAGTGATTGCTGTGCGTCGTGATATTAGTGATTCTGCGGCTGATGCGCTTCCTGAGCCGTTGTTGATAGGAAGAGCGATAGGAACAACCGTGGTGAAGCGTGAACAGCAGCGTAAAGAGCATCCAGGAGTACAAGGATCAGGTGGAGAAAGCTCCCTGCATGATCTGTGATAAGAGGGAGCCGCGCTAAAGTGTTTGAACCATGTGGAGTGTTAAGCACCCCAAGGGTGAAGACCGGGTTGGAGAGGGGCGGGTTTATCACAGGTACTACTTAATTCGATGTGGCGACCCTCTTGCGAAGATTCGTGGATAGTCTGCATGATGTCGAGTACATGGAATGCCATTGCGCCACTGGCACGATGTGGAGTGCCGGAGCGCATGGCATATGCCATATCGGCCAAGCCGATGCCGCGCGAATTTTTGGTATAGTCATGAGTTAAAGGGATGTCACGCCATTCTTTCTCCTGCGCGCTACGCAGAGAGACGGGACCCCCAAAGGTATTGGGGTCAGGCACGCTGAGTGTGCCTTCAGTGCCATAGATTTCGATGCGGGGAAGGTGATGATGCCAGACATCGAAGCTTGTGATGATTGTGCCGATTGCGCCGCTGGCAAAGTCCATGAGACCCGTGACATGGGTGGGAGTGTTGACGGTGATTTTTGTGCCGTAGCGAGCCTGACTGGTAATCGTGCGCTCAGAGAAGGTGATACGGGTTGTACCGGAGATGCGGCGCACAGGGCCTATCAGAGCGATCAGTGCGGTAAGGTAGTATGGACCCATATCGAACATGGGGCCTGCACCGGGTTGATAGAAGAAATAGGGGTCTGGATGCCAACTTTCTGGGCCATGCCCCAGCATGAAGGCGGTGGCGGCAATGGGTTCGCCAATCTGGCCTTCTTGAATAAGTTGGAGGCAGGTCTGAATGCCGCCGCCTAGAAATGTGTCGGGTGCGCAGCCAACACGTAGCTGTTTTTGGTGTGCCATATGTAAGAATTTTTGACCTTGCAGGCGGTCTATAGCGAGTGGTTTCTCGCTATAGACAGATTTTCCGGCCTCAAGGGCGGCGATACCAACCTCGGCGTGGACGTTAGGAATAGTGAGATTGAGGATCACATCGATTTCGGGGTCTGCAAGCAACTCTTCAACCGAGCAGGCTTTGGGAATAGCAAAACGTTGTGCCTGCGCACGCGCGCGCTCCATGTCCAGATCGGCACAAGCGGCGATATTGAGAATGTCAAAGGTGCGCGGGGCTTCCAAATAAATAGAGCTAATTTGACCGCAACCAATCACGCCGACATTCATTTTTTCAGTAGTGTTCAAGCGTTTGTTCTCCTTAACTGTTGTCTGTGAGTTAATCAGCGTTGCATTTGAATCGCTATTTGAATCGCTCATGGGAAGAGATATTTTCGTCATTGTAGCACATGGAAGCGGTTCCGGCTACCAAGAGCATCTTGCTGTTTGAAAAAAGGAGGGACGATGAGGTACACTTTAGAGAAGACCTGCCATGATGGCAGGTATGTGTATTTTCACAAGAAAGTGAGTTTATCGTTCGGATGACAAGTGAGCAATCAGTAAAGCCATTGCGTGTTGGGGTAATTGGACTAGGTTTTGGCGGTGAGACGCATATAAAATCGTATAAGCAACTTCCCAATGTCGAGGTTGTGGCTTTAGCGGGTTTAGAAGAGGAGCGTCTAAGATCATTAGGTGCAACTTATGCAATTCCGCATTTATATCGGTACTATGAAGATATTCTTGAGCGTGATGATCTAGATGCAATCAGCGTGGGTGTTCCGAATTATTTACACGCACCAATTGCGGTTGCTGCTTTAGAGCGGGGGATGCACGTTCTGTGCGAGAAGCCGCTTGCGCGTTCGGGCGCGGAGGCCGAGGCAATGGTGGCAGCAGCCACGAAGGCCAATCGAGTGTTGCAGGTCGTATTTAATCATCGTATGCGAGGAGATGTGCAGACGCTCAAACAGTATATTGATGAAGGGAAGTTGGGGCATATTTATTATGCGAAGGCAAGCTGGATGAGACGGCGTGGCATTCCAGGTAGTGGGACGTGGTTTGTGAGCAAGGAAATGGCAGGTGGTGGGCCATTGATCGATTTGGGTGTTCACGTGTTGGATATCGCGTTACATTTGCTAGGAGAGCCAGAGGTTGTGACGGTGAGTGCTGCGACTTACAATGAGTTGGGGCGACAAGGGCGTGGCGTAGATAAACGGGCGAAAAAATCTGGTAGCGGCAGTGCTTATGAAGTGGAAGACCTGGCAACGGCATTTTTACGTCTGGCGAATGGGGCCACATTGCTGCTAGAGACCAGCTGGGCTACGCATAGTAGTGCGAGCGATGATTTTGGTGTGACGTTATACGGAACTGAAGGTGGAGCGGAGATAAAGGTAAAGAACTATAACTGGGAGGATACATTGCGTATCTTTACCGATGTAGCGGATGTTCCGGCGGAAATTACGCCGCACTTGTCTCGTGGTGAGGGCCATCTTGCAGTTGTGCGCAACTTTGTGGCGGCAATCGCAGAGGGAAACTGGTCGGCGCATAATGGACATGAAGGATTGCGGCGGACGCGGGTGATCGACGCATGTTATAGTGCGGCACTGCATGGGCGAGAGGTAACGATGCCTCAACGCTAGAGGGCACGGTAAAGAAGCGGATAGCGAGGCAAGGGATCGCATGTTTAGCGATCCCTTGCCATTTTTGTGGTGGGTATGCTGAAGAAGAGAGGTTTTTGATCTTGACAATGGGAAAGTTTTGTATTATATTTAGGTTGCCAAATTAATTTTAATGCTAAGTAAATGAGTTGAGAGACGGAGGTATGAGATGGAGTATGTTGCCAGCATGACTGAGCAGAGGCTAATGAAGTCTTTGATGCAGTTCAAGCGGTTGGGATGGCATCAGCAATCCATTGCGGGCTGTAAACCAAGTGAGATCAGGGTTTTGTTTTGTGTCAAAAAGGGAACGGCACTAGATGCACATGAGATAAAAGTGTCAGAGATTAGCAAGCAATTGCATGTGACATCACCGACAGTGACCCAACTTTTAAATGGTTTAGAAACAAATGGATTAATTGAGCGACATAGTGATATTACGGATCGACGTGCGGTGGGGGTGAAGCTGACGGAGAGAGGCATGGTAGTTGTTCAGCAGGCGGAAGAAGCTTTTTTTGCCTCAATGCGTGGACTTATTGAGTATCTGGGCGAGGAACAGAGTAACCAGCTTACAGATCTTTTGTCAAAGGCATTTCGTTACTTTCATGAACGGGATGCTAGTATGTCTTATTCTGCATGGAATGGAGAGCATGAAGGATGATTAAATTGTTGCGGTTTATGAAGCCGTATCGGATAATGCTCGTGTTTATTCTCGTGCTTGCTTTTGCACAATCCATGGCGAACCTCTATCTGCCAAATTTGATGGCTGATATTGTCGATAATGGAGTGGTGAAAGGTGACACAGGATACATCTGGCGCGTCGGTGGAGTGATGTTACTAGTCACCATTGTGGGCACGATTTGTGCGGTGATTGGGAGTTTTTATTCGGCCAAAGCGGCGGTTGGTTTTGGGAAAATCGTGCGTGCCGCGTTGTTTACGCGTGTGGAGCAATTTTCGCTGCACGAGTTTGATATTGTAAGTGCGGCATCGTTGATTACGCGGACAACGAACGATACGACGCAGGTACAGCAGGTGTTGGTTATTATTCTGGGCATGATGATTACGGCCCCGATGATGATGATTGGTGGAATCATCATGGCAGTGGGACAAGATGCGACGCTTTCGTGGATATTGGTGGTAATTATTCCGTTCCTGGTTGGAGCGATTGTGCTGATTATGAGCAGAGCGATTCCGCTGTTTCAGATGATGCAAAAGAAGATTGATAAGCTTAATCTGATTTTGGATGAGGGTTTGACGGGGGTACGAGTTATTCGTGCATTTGACCGTAGTAAGCAGGAAGAGCAGCGTTTTGATGTTGCGAACCATGACTTGACGGATGTCGCGGTCAATGTGAATAGAATTATAGCGATATTGATGCCCATTATGATGCTGGTGTTAAACGTATCCAGTGTGGCAATTCTCTGGTTTGGGAGTATTCGTATCAACAATGGCGATATGCAGGTTGGTGCGTTGATAGCCTTTTTGCAGTATGCGATGCAGATTCTTTTTGCGCTGTTGATGGTTTCGATGATGTTTATCATGCTACCGCGTGCAGAGGCATCGGCGACGAGAATTAACGAAGTGCTGGCAATGGTGCCGGAAATTAAGGATGCCGAGCAGGTGAAAGAGGCAGAGAGTCAGCATGGCTATGTAGAATTCCGCGATGTCACGTTTAGCTATCCGGGGGCAGAAGAACCAGCACTCTCTAATATTACGTTTCAGGCGCGTCCGGGTGAGGTGACGGCGATTATTGGTGGGACAGGTGCGGGTAAATCGACGCTAGTAAGCCTGATTCCACGTTTTTATGACATTGATAGTGGTCAGATTGTGATCGATGGCGTAGATATTAGTGAGATGTCACAGGAGTACTTACGCACGAAAATTGGCTTTGTGCCGCAGAAAGCGGTATTATTCTCAGGCACGATTGTGGAAAATATTCGTTATGGCAAAGAAGATGCCTCTGAGCTAGAGATCAGGCATGCGGCGGATATAGCGCAGGCAACGGAATTCATTTTGGATATGCCAGATGGTTTTGCTTCGGTGATTGCCCAGGGTGGGACGAATGTTTCAGGAGGGCAGAAGCAACGTCTTTCTATTGCACGTGCATTGGTGAGGAAGCCAGAGATTTACGTGTTTGACGATAGTTTTTCCGCTCTTGATTTCAAAACGGATGCGAAACTGCGTGCGGCATTGAAGGGGGAGACGTTAGAAGCGACGGTGCTGATAGTGGCTCAACGTGTGAGTACTGTGATGGGTGCAGATCAGATAATTGTCCTGGATGAGGGGCGGATCGTAGGATATGGTACGCACCGCGAGTTGATGGAGACGAGTGAAGTCTATCGTGAAATTGTTTCTTCACAGCTCTCATTGGAGGAAATTGCATGAGTCAGGAACAGAGAGGACAGCAGTCGAGTACGATGAGGGGGCCAATGGGTGGTGGTCCTATGGGAGCGATGGGACGTGCAGTGGAAAAGCCAAAGGATTTTAAGAAAACCCTCAACCGGCTCTTACGTTACTTTTTACCGCAACGCTTCTTGCTGTTTGTCGTGCTGGGAACGGCGATTATTGGGACAGTGTTTAACGTTGTCGGTCCTAAAATTCTGGGTTTGGCGACGACAAAGCTGTTTAATGGGCTGTTGGCGAAATACCAGGCATTTTTGCATCACCAGGTGGCTCCGGCTGTTGATTTCAACTATATCGGGACGGTTCTGCTCATTTTGTTGGGTTTGTATGTGATTAGCTCGATTTTCACCTACATCCAGCAGTATGTTATGGCGAGTGTGGCGCAAAGAACGGTCTATCAACTACGTCGTGAAGTCGAGGAGAAGCTGGCACGGTTGCCGCTCAGGTTTTTTGATTCGCGGACACATGGTGAGATTTTGAGCCGTGCGGTCAACGATATGGATAATATCAGTACAACGCTTCAGCAGAGCGTGACGCAGTTAATCATCTCTGCAATTACGCTGGTGGGTGTGATTGTTATGATGTTGCTGATCAGTCCGTTGTTGAGTCTGATAGTGGTACTTACATTGCCGTTAAGCTTGCTGATCACTATGGGGATTGCCAAGCGTTCACAAGGCTACTTCAGAGATCAGCAGCGATCGCTCGGGCACCTGAATGGGCATGTGGAAGAAATGTATACGGGGCATAAGATCGTGAAGGCCTTCGGACACGAGCGCGAATCTGTGGCCCAGTTTACCGCATTGAACGAGAAATTGTATGAGGCAGGTTGGAAAGCGCAATTTGTGTCTGGCATGATAATGCCGCTGATGCGTTTTGTGGGCAACATTGGCTATGTCTTCGTCGCAGTTGTTGGTGGGATTATGGTGACGAAAGGCTCGATTGCTTTAGGTGATGTGCAGGCATTCATTCAATATGCACAGCAGTTCACGCAACCGATTACACAGCTTGCGAACATTGCTAATGTGATTCAATCGACAATGGCCTCGGCAGAGCGCATCTTTGATCTGCTGGACGAGCCGGAAGAGCAGCCGGAAGTTGTCACTTCTGCAGCTGTTACAGCGGCGGCTGGCTCAGTGCAGTTCCAGCATGTGCGGTTCGGCTATAAAGAAGATGCAATCTTGATAGAGGATATGGAGATTGATGTCAAACCTGGGCAAATGGTGGCGATTGTAGGCCCAACGGGTGCAGGCAAAACGACGTTGGTCAATCTGCTGATGCGCTTCTACGAGGTCAATGGCGGGAGTATTGTTGTTGATGGTGTTAATATCACCGAGACGAAACGTGGGGAATTGCGACGTAAGTTTGGTATGGTGCTTCAGGATACCTGGTTGTTTAGTGGAACGATCCACGATAATATCGCTTACGGGCGTGATGGTGCAACGGAAGAAGAGATTGTGCGTGCGTCGAAAGCAGCCTATGCGGATCACTTCATCCGTACCTTGCCGGAAGGTTATCGTACCGTACTCAATGAAGAGGCAACTAACATTTCGCAGGGGCAAAAGCAGCTGTTGACTATTGCGCGTGCATTCCTGGCCGACCCGGAAATTTTGATCCTCGACGAGGCGACGAGTAGTGTGGATACCAGAACTGAGATGCAGATTCAGAAGGCGATGGCGGAGTTAATGAAGGGCAGAACAAGTTTTGTGATTGCTCATCGACTCTCAACCATTCGTGATGCCGATATCATTTTGGTGATGAATCATGGAAGCATTATTGAGAAGGGAACACATGAAGCCCTGTTGGCACAACACGGTTTCTATGCAGACCTGTATAATAGCCAGTTCACTGGACGCACTCTGGTGGAAGAAGAAGCTGCTGTGTAGAAGTTAGGCGTACTGATCAAATGAAGGATGGCTTATCTTAAGCTGTCCTTCATTTGATGCGTTTTGCCTTTTTTTCTTGTCTTGCTCAGTCATGCTTTCTGAAGCTGGTAGATAGGCAAGGACCTGTTGTGAGCGGCTAAGAAGAGGCCATTGGTGCTGAAGTGGTGGCAAAATTTTTTCTGTATAGCGATCAATATCAGTTTTGATATGCTGGTGAATGATATCTGTTGATTGCATGTTTTGCTTCCTTACCCAAGCAAGATAGATACTTCCTCTTAGAGATTGTGAGCCTTTTCTTTTCTCTTTACAACGCAATGGTAACACGAAATGGTCACAGAGACGACTATTGCGCTTTTAAAAAGCTGCTGTTCTCATGCAGAAGAGCAATGTAACGGTTGTCTTTCTTCCTCTCAATGTTCTATTATAGAGAGGAGATGCATGTGAGAACAGCATACTAAAAGGACAAAATTCGATGGCAACTACAGCGCAAGATATACAAACGCCAAAGGCAAAACTTCCACCAGGACCACGCAAACTCCCGTATATTGGCAATTTGCTCTCGTTTCGTAGTGATCCGCTTGGTTACTTCCAGCAACTCCAGCGCACGTATGGCAATATGGCAACGATTCATATCGGTAAAATGCCTGTAGTGCTGCTGTTTCGCCCTGAACATGTACGCTATGTATTAGTGGAACATCCCCGTTTTTTCTCGAATAGTGGTTTGCAGCAGGACGGAAACTCGGCGAACGAGGGGTTGCTGACGATAGATGGTGTGCAGCATCGGCAGCAACGTCGCGCCGTGCAGCCTGCATTTCATAAAAAGCAGGTTGAGGGATACGCAGAGGTTATTGATCAATACACGCAAGAATTGCTCGAAAACTGGCAAATTGGTGATCAAATTGATGTCTCACGCGATATGCAGGCATTGACGTTGCGTATTATCAGTAAATGCCTTTTCTCGGTTGATCTCTCGCATCAACTGCAGGCACTCAGTAGCGTGTTTAATGATATGATTGGCAGTCAGGGAAGTATTGCCGAAGACGCGCTCAATATTCGTATTGATAATCCCATTACCGGATATGGCAAGCGCATGGCGGCAACGCGTCAGCTTGATATGTTGATCTATACGCTGATTGCGCAACGGCGTGCCAGCAAAGAAGAGTATCATGATGTACTCTCGATGCTACTGGAAGCACCTTATGGAGATGATCCTGAAGTAAAACTCAACGAGAAGCAGATACATGACCACATCTTAACGTTTCTGGCGGCTGGACATGAAACGACGGCAAATGCGCTGGTTTGGGCCTTTTATTTGCTGTCGCAGCATACACAGGTGCGCGCTAAACTTCAGGATGAGTTGCGGAACGTACTGAATGGGCGTGTGCCAACAGTCGAGGACCTGGCGCAGATGCCGTATCTGAATTGGGTTTTGGATGAGACGTTGCGTCTTTATCCTCCAGCATGGTTTCAGGCGCGTTTTGTGGCTCAGGAATGTGAGATCGACGGTGTACGTCTGCCTGTTGGCACGTTGCTGATGCTCAGTCAATGGGTTATTCACCGTTTGCCGGAGGTTTGGGGCGATCCAGATGTTTTTCGTCCAGAACGTTGGGATGCCGCACAGGGGGAAAATATTCCAGCTGGAGCTTATTTCCCCTTTGGCGGTGGTCCACGCACGTGTATCGGTATGCCGCTTGCTCAGTTGGAAGCGAAGATGATTCTTGCAACTGTGTTGCAACGTTACGCGCTCCAGCCTCTTCCTGGTTATGTGCCTGGAACGCAGCCGCTGATTACGTTGCGTCCGAAGCATAACCTGTGTGTGACCTTGCTGCCTGCGTATTCCAGTGACATGAAGGAGCAGTGGACGTTATTGACGAGGACAGCGAATAATAATGTATCTACGCATGCAGAACGCAAAGGCTGTCTGGGGGCCGTCTTGAGCCTGTTTGGAATCTAGTTCAGCTATCGCGTTATACAGCTTCCTCTGTGCGTGATGGCGTGACGAGGAAGTCCTAGTTTGGTGAAAAAGGATGGTTGCAGATGGCACATTCATTACCAGAGTCACAAACTACTTCTTCCTCGTCACTGCTGTCTGCGCGGCATGGACAGTTACGTTTAGGGGTGAATATCGAAATAGTCACCATTGTATGGATGGTGGTTGAGGCAGGTATTGCTCTGAGTGTTGGTTTTGCGAGCAGAAGCGTTTCCCTGGAAGGCTTTGGGATTGATAGCATCATCGAACTTATCGCTGGCGGTATGTTGTTGTGGCGATTGCTAGTAGAGAGTCGAGGGGGTTCGCAAGAGCGTGTAGAATGGGCGGAACGACGAGCAGCCTGGGTTACGGCACTGGGCCTGTTCGCATTAGCCTGTTATATTGTGGCTGATAGTGGGTGGACGTTTCTGACACGTACTCATCCGGTATCATCCTGGTGGGGTGTTGGTCTCGCATTGGCGGCAGCAATTGTGATGCCGTTGTTGTGGCAAGGGAAGTTGCGTGTTGCGAAGCGTATCGGAAGTGCTGCTCTTAAGGCTGACGCAATGTGTAGCATCACATGTGCTTATATGTCGGTGACATTGCTTGTTGGCCTCTTGCTTAACCATCTGTTTGGATGGTGGTGGGCTGATCCCCTGTCCGCGCTCGTGTTGGTCTATTTTATTGTGCAAGAGGGACGCGAAGCCTTACATGAGGCACGTACTGGCGAGCAATGTTCCTGCCATGAGGGAGAGGCGTGCGAGGATTAAAATACTTATGCAGGTAGGTGGTAGAAGACTATCTGCGAGCATGTAAAATTACTCATGTCGAAAGTTCAGGACGGCTGCTCATACAGTCTTAATCTTTATATGGCTTAGAAATTCACCTTACTGAGTAGCACATGAATAATGTTTGTGCCGCATGTTGTCATATTACCTAATATAAGGGCACGAAGCAAAGACACGCCAATCAGTGTTGTTGAGATACATATACTGATTGGCGTGTCTTTGCCAGTTTTGTATTCCCACAGCAACTGTTGACGTTTCTCATGATATATTTTATAATCCACCCCATGTAGAGTATCGTATCTCTTGCAGAGATGTATTTGATACATTGTGAATAAAAAAGATATAGCTAGTTATGATTTGTGTTGTTCTAAGTGTGAATGGGCAAGCATTATGGGTCTTTAGTGAATGATTGGGTTTTATGGGGAGTGAAGTCATATGGCTGACCGGGTTGGCGAACGTTTTGGTAATTATGAACTGCTGCAATTACTGGGTAAGGGAGGTTTTGCAGAAGTTTATTTGGGGCGACATGTGCATTTGCAATCCTCTGGTGCGGTCAAGGTACTGCATGCCCAATTGGTGACACGTGAGCAGGAAGAATTTTTGCAAGAGGCACGTGTCATTGCCTCTCTAGAGCATCCATCGATTATCCGCGTCTTGGATTGCGGCATAGAGCGTGAAATTCCATTTTTGATCATGAACTATGCTCCTAATGGGACATTACGCCAACGCTATGCTAAAGGAGCGTGTCTGGCACTGTCTGAAATTGTTGGGTATGTTACGCAAATTGCTTCAGCACTTCAGTATGCCCATGAACGGAAACTGATTCATCGCGATGTCAAACCTGAAAATATGTTGATTGGCTCGCGTGGTGAGGTGCTGTTAAGTGATTTTGGGATTGCCCTAGTTTCAGCCTCGTCCAGTTCACAGAGTACGAAAGCGGCGGCGGGGACAGTTGCTTACATGGCTCCAGAGCAAATTATGGGCAAACCTCGTATTGCCAGTGATCAGTATGCTTTGGGGGTGGTGGTGTATGAATGGCTGTGTGGAGGTCGACCTTTTCATGGCTCGTTCGCTGAACTATGCGCACAGCATCTCTACGCGCCTCCGCCGTCTTTGAGTGCGAACGGGGTGCAGATAGCTTCTGCTGTTGAAGCCGTTGTAATGCGCGCACTTGCTAAAGACTCTCAACAGCGTTTTGCAAGCGTGCTGGATTTTGCACAGGAATTAGAGCAAGCTTGCCAGAGTGTACAGCTTCCCGCAGAACCTGTGGAGATCGATGGGAATGCTGCAACATCCATTGCTTCAGGGAACCTCTCGACGGTTGTGAAAGCTGCACAGGAAGAAGAGTACATTGTAACAGCGATTGCCGAGGGAAATCTACCGACAGTTGTGAAAGCAATATCGGAGCTAGTCAGTGCGACGCATACAACAGAGCCTCGCGAGGCTGCGTCAAGTAGGGAAGGTGGAGACACTATTCGGCGTGAGATGCTTGTCGCGAGGAGTGTGCAAGCGCCATCAGCTGAGCCTCAGTTTGCATCTTTCTCCAGAGAAATGCATCAGACGGGACAAGTTATTGCGTCGTGGGTACCACCTCAACCAGAACTGTTTCTGGCTGTGAATCGGCAAGAGAACCCGCCTGGCGTACTCAATGCAGCAGAAAGCCAGGTTCCTTCAGCAATTCCCAATGTGCCAGGAAAAGCCCAAAAACTGCCATCTATGCATTGGTTGATGATTGCAGTGATACTTGTTCTTGTAATTGCTATCATTGCCGCATCATCGGTGTGGTTGTTTCAATCAGCTCATGGTTCAGGACCTAATACAAGGAATATTGTTCAACGTCCGACATCGTTGGCTACCTCTATAGCGCACCAAAGGCAAGGTTCTTCTCCAACTTTGACAGGTAAGATATCACCAACAGGCGTATCAAAGCCGACTGCAATATCCCGTGCAACGACTACAGGTAATCAGATTCTGAATAGTACGCCGACCTCTGTTTCTAGTCCAGTGCCGACAGCAATCCCAACGTCTGTGCCGACAGCAACACCTGTACCAACCGCTCCGCCCACGCCAAGTCCTACGCCTGTACTACCGATTTTAAATGTGAGTCCTGTGAGCATGGTAAACGATTTTGCGAATTGTACGATGGATACGCATGGAGGAGGGGCCAGCAATGCATTTTGTACGATGACGCTGACTAATACCGCGCAGGCATCAGGTTCGCTTCAGTGGTCGGCATCGATCAATCCTCCTGACTATACTCTTTCTACTAGCTCTGGTTCCATTGCTGCTGGTCAATCGGCCACATTTACATTATATGGGAGTAACCCAAGGTGTCCTGGGAGTGAGACGCTTACAATCACAGGCCCGGCGAATACGGTACAGGTTCCAATTGCTTGCGCGGATATCTCTGTCACGCCGGACCAGAGTATATTTAGCCTTGCATCTTGTACACATAATATAAATTGGACATGTGTGGTGACGGTGACAGCAAATAGCGCGAATCCAATTAATGCAACCTGGGGAGTTTTTGGTCAGAACTACGTGAATGAGACATTTTCTCCCGCGAGCGGAACGCTCGCTCCTGGGGCATCCGTGCAGGTGATGGCGACTATTCCCGGCAGTGACTGCCCTGGAAATGATACGCTTTTTTTTCAAGAGACGCCTATTGCAGGGCCAAATTTTGATAGTAACCCGGCAACATATCTCGATTGGAGTTGCTAGCAAAAAGGATACTATAGGTGGTATTAGCGTGCTGCAATGCCTTGTTGAATGAGTTTTGTCAGGACAACACGGTAGTCTTTACCTTGATGAGATGTGTGCTATAGTGTATTTGCCGCAAGCGGACTATCTTATCTTGGAGGTTTTTTTATTATGATGGTTTCATCACGAGACCTATGGCAGGTAATGCGTGAACGCCTGAGCACGCTGTTCAGCGAAGAAGCGCAACGCTCACTATTTTTCACGCGCATGGAGGGACATTTTGCTTCCCTTGTTGACTTGTTATCAAGTCTTTATGGGGAGCGGCCTGATTTTGTTGAGCAGCTAGAGCGGATTTGCGTGACGACGGCACAGGCATTTATTGAGCGCCCTTTAGCGTTGCATATGCTTGATGCTAGTAGGGATGAACGATGGTTTCAAAGCGAACGTGTGGTGGGTGGTGTCTGCTATGTTGATCTCTATGCTGGCAATTTGGCAGGTATTCGTGCGCGTATTCCTTACTTTGAGGAATTGGGTCTGACATATTTGCATTTGATGCCGCTTTTCCGTATGCCTGTGCCCTTTAATGATGGAGGGTATGCAGTGAGCAGTTTTCGGGAAGTGCGGCCAGAGCTGGGGACGATGGAAGAATTGGCAGAGCTTGCTACTGAGTTACGGGCGCACGGCATCAGTTTGGTACTTGATTTCGTGATGAATCATACTTCAGATGAACATGAGTGGGCCTTGCGGGCAAAGGCAGGCGACACGGTATATCAGGGCTATTACTGGATGTTTCCAGATGAAACGATGCCGAGACGTTATAGTCAGACATTACGCGAGATTTTCCCAGAGCATGCTCCTGGTAGTTTTACCTATGTTGCAGAGGCGCAACGTTGGGTGTGGACGACGTTTCATCCGTACCAGTGGGATCTCAATTATGCTAATCCAGCACTTTTTAATGCGATGTTGGGAGAGATGCTTTTTCTGGCTAATCAAGGGGTTGAGGTTCTGAGACTGGATGCAGTTCCTTTTATTTGGAAACAATTGGGTACTAATTGTGAAAATCTGCCGCAGGCACATGAGCTTATTGCGGCATTCAATGTGCTGATGAGAGTTGCTGCGCCTGCGACAGTTTTCAAAGCGGAAGCGATTGTGCATCCCGATGAAATTGCGAAATACATAGGCCGTGAGTGTGAGATCAGTTATAATCCTTTATTAATGGTTTTATTATGGGAAGCGTTAGCTACAACAGAGACGCGCTTGTTGCAGTATAGCATGAAGAAGCGTTTTGCTATTCCGGCGAATGCTGCCTGGGTGAACTATGTGCGTAGCCATGATGATATTGGTTGGGGCTTTGCGAACGAGGACTGTGCCGAAATTGGTATTGATGCATGGGGGCATCGAAACTTTCTGAACGATTTTTATACGGGGCGATTTGGGGGTAGTTTTGCGAATGGTCTACCATTTGGCTATAATCCGCAAACCAACGATATGCGTATTTGTGGCACAACGGCATCGTTGGCTGGTTTGGAGCAAGCACTACATCGGGGAGATACTGTTGCTATTGGGCTGGCTATCCAGCGTATTTTAGCGATCATGGGTGTGATATTTGCCGCTGGGGGTATTCCATTGCTCTATCTGGGTGATGAGGTTGGTACACTTAATGATTATGGATATCAGCATGATAGCAGCAAGTCTTATGATAATCGCTGGGTTCATCGCCCTTTTGCGAATGAGGAGACGCTTAAGCAACGTCATGATGCGGCAAGTGTAGCGGGACGTATTTTTGGTCCGATCCAACATATGATCGCGTTGCGGAAGGCAAATGCGATTTTTGCTGCGACTTGGCCCACGTATTGGCTTGATAGCGGTAACGGACATCTCGCGCTTTTTATGCGTCAGATGGGTCAGGAAGCGATTTATGTGGCAGCGAATTTTAGTGCGCAATCACAAATGCTCGATATGCGTCGCTTTGCTACCAATATGCGGATGACTGATATGTTAAGTGAAACGATGTATGAGAGCGATCAACCTATGATGCTTCCGCCTTATGGCCTTGTGTGGTTACGCTGTTAAGTTAAGGTTAGCAGCAGGAATGGCTTGCTGCTTCAGTGAAGCAGCAAGTTTTTTTGGCTATGCTTATTATTCTGGCTCTCCTCAACCTTACTAGTGCATGTGTAAGCCGCCGTTGATATCGAGAGTGGTGCCTGTTATGTATGAACTCTCGTCTGAGGCCAGGAACAGGATGCATTTAACAATATCATCAACGGTAGCAATCCGGCCTATTAGCGTGCCACGGCTCAATTCTGCTTTGCGTTCTTCGCTCATTGGCGCACCTGTGATGTCGGTATCGACCATCGAGGGGGCGACACAGTTAACGCGGATACCGAGCGGGGTAAGTTCGCGCGCAATGGCTTTAGTGAAGCCCATGATAGCTGCTTTTGCCGCGCTGTAGTGGGAGGAGCCGAAGACGCCGCCGCCGCGTTGCCCTGAAACGGAAGATAGTGAGACGATGGTTCCCCCGCCACGTTTCAGGAGGGCAGGGACGGCAGCTTGTGTTGTCAAAAAAGTACCTTTGAGATTGACATCTACAACTAAATCATATTCTTCTTCAGAGATGTCAAGGAAACGCGTGGGGCGGGTCAGGCCTGCCACGTTGATAAGAATATCTAGTCCACCAAATGTTTCTGTAATGTGCTGTACTACATTGAGCATGGCCTGTTTATCACGTACATCAGCAACCATCCCTAGTGACGGGCTAATTGTTTCTAATTCCCGCGTGACGCTCTGCACATGTTCGGATACAATATCGGTAATAGCAACCTTTGCGCCTTCTTTGGCCAGGGCCAGTGCGGTAGCGCGTCCAATACCGCGTTGTGAGCCTGCTCCTGTGATTAATGCAACTTTGTTGGTAAATCTATCTTGCATGAGAGGATCCCTTTCCTGGACTGTCAGAAACACTGCTTACAGAAGATGCGTGTTGGGAATAATGGCTAAACTGTACTAATCTACCGATGTGCTGTTGGGTCTGCTGCTCGAACGGAGTAGTGTAAGTTTACTATGGCTGTTCATTTAAGGCGTGATGTTTTGATCGTAGACGGTGTTGAAGTTCACTCCGTTGACATCGCTCCAACCGAGAATAGCTTTGAGTACTTCAATATAGAACGCGGTTTTAAAATTATGTAATGGATCACCTGTGCGCTGTGTGATATCAGTGACGATAGCACGCCGTTCTGCAAAGAAAAGTTCTACCAAGTCAGGGCGTTTGTTGCCTACATTGCCTGCCTCGAACTCGGCGAGTTCTGCACGCTGAGCCTCAAGCTTTTTTTCGATGTTCAGTAACTCGCGTATCCGAACTTGATCGCCCTCGGCAGCGAATTTCTGTGTCTGGATTGATTTAAGCTGGGTGTCGATACCCAGATTCATTTTTTTCCATGCAGCTTTCAGGTTTGGATATTTTTGAATAAATGAGTAGGTATTTTCACCAAGTGGCTTGTCATTTAGTGCTGGTTGGTTTACCTGTTCTTGAAATGTCTTCTTGATATGATTTTGCAGATTGCTAAGCCATTGGCTGAATGAGCCTTGCTTGCCCCCTTCATAGACATGGTATGTCGCGCTATTGGCGGCGCGTCCAGATGCACGATCCTCTCTCAACAGGCGTCTTTCCTGCTGTTCGCCGCTTTCTTTCTGTGCCCTTGTGGATTCATTTTCTGTGGGGGCAGATGGTGATTGTTCTGGTGGAGCTGGTCTTTGTTTTGCTACACCACCACCCGCGATAGTGTCTTTGCCGGGTAAATCACTGCGGCCCTTGGAACTAGTTGGCTCTGTAACCTTGCTTTCTGTGGAGCCTGTCCTACTCCCACTTGTTTTTGGCGAAGAGCCACCAGTGTTCTGGTTTTCCATCATCAGCGTACTATCTGGTATCTTCTCAACGACGCGGATGACAGCACCATTTTCTGTTGCGTAGTTTGCATACGCTTGTTGGTCGAGCAGTGTGGTTTTGAGTTTGCCCCCTTCGATCTGTAGTACTTCAATTAAGCCGGGTGAGCGTGGCCCGGGCGGGGTCAAATTTGCTGCTTTGCCAGCTTTGTGGAAAAGAATGGCAACAATGATGTCTACACCAACTTTGGTGATCGCTTGCGCAAACAAAACTGCTGCATGGTCGATGCCTTCTTCATTTGTTGCTTCGGAAGCTGTTTTGAAAAACTCGATGAGTAATTTTATAATCTCAATGGCTTCTTGGCCGAGCATCCAGACCGTTGCTGCAATCAAACCTACAACGATGATGTCTGCTAGCCACCCGACCGGCGTAGTTTGCGAAAACACATATGCCCCTGTGAAGGCGACCATGATCGCGATAGATTTAGGTGTCAGAAGTTCGCTGATGCGTTTCCCCGTTTCTCCACCTAATTTACCAGCGGAGAGTTCGATAGCTTTGCCAATTTTCTCACCGGTGGATAATGTGGCAATATCGCCACTACACGAGGAGCCATTCAGTCCGCTTTCCTGAGAGACGGAGATTTCTCCACGTAAGCAGCAGTTGGGGTTGGTGTTATTGGTCCAGATTGTTAGATAATAATCGTCCTCTGGTAGCCCCGTCCAATTTTTGGAAACAGATCTTCCGTTCTGAAACTCGCAATTCGCGACTTCAGAATCAAAGGGCCATGCGACGCGAGTGAGCGTCATATTGTACATATCATGTCCACAGCTTGGTGGCTCAGCACCACGCCAGTCAGGACTCGCTTCCCAACTGGCATGAGCCGTAACAACGATTCCTCCTTGTGATACGTGAAAGACACGAGATTTTAGGAGGTGATGGCAGATTTCCATTGTGCTATCGAAAATAGGAGAGCGCATAATGGCTGGATGGGTTACACGCAAGGGGTGTGGTATGGGTTGTTGTTTGCCTTGAGAGGGAGTCATAGGAGGGAATTGATCTGCAATGGAGGTTGCTTCATGCTCGGCTGGGCTGTGTGGATTGCTGATCTCTAAATGTGCTGTTGGTGTGCTTCCATCTTGCTGTATCACATGGGCCAGTTCATGAGCAAGGAGATGTCTGCCAGCATGGGTGTGAGGGGCAAACTGACCGGTGCCAAACACGATGTTGTGTCCTACTGTGTATGCGTGCGCACGAACATCTTGTGCTGATTGTCCTGCATCTGCATCTGAATGCACGCGTACTTGTGAGAAATCATAGCCAAAGTGTTGTTCCATCTCTTGTTGGAGTGCCGAGTCTAGCGGTCTGCCAGAACTAGCCAGAATGCGATTTACATTGGCAGAGGTTGTACCTGTAGTACCAAAAGCTTGTCTGGCGAGGATTGCTCCACTGCGAGAAGATGCTATAGTTGGTTGTTGCTTGCATGAGGGGCAGTCACCTCCTGCAGGTGTGTGTTGACCACAAGCACAAGCACGTTGCAAAAGGTGTTCCTGCGGGGATGTTTTTAGCAATGGTTTGGGTCGTGTTTGGATATTTCCTGCTACTCGATCACTCATATTACCGCCTTTTGCCAGCACAGAAAGCATATTACTGAATAGTATACCCTAGTAAGCTCTATTTTCGCTCTATGTAGGCTGTTTTTTGATTGAGATTCCGTTTTTGGGTAGACAGGGCGGCAACAATAGTATCTTTGGGGAATCTAAAATATCAAAGGTTGTGGAGTAATTTCTGCAACTGGAGTACAGTATTCCAGTTTCTTGCTGTTCCACTAGTCTTGAGTGCTTTATCAAGCAAGGCATTGGTTAGTTTTGAGCGTCCGCTACCGTTAGGATAATAGATAAATAATTCTTGCCCGATGAGATGAAATGTTTCGGGACCATTGTAAATCTGCTGAAGATAGTCCAGTGCGCCGTGGTCTGGATGGGTTGCTAGAAATAGGACGATTATCCATTTTGACTCTTTCTCTGGATCGTGCTGGAAAGGGTTTTGAGCAACCAGTGCGTCGAACTCTTCTGATGTGCGTAGCATTACGTTGGCTTGAAAGCCAAATTTCAGAGCAAAGTTTTCTGCAAGGCGTTGGGTAAGTTGAACGACATCTGTAACATCACTATGAAAAACCACGTTGCCGCTTTGAATGTAGGTGGTAACCTCTGTTAAGCCGAGTGTTTCGTGTAACTCTTTCAAGTCTTGCATGCGTACCATGTGGTGGCCGCCGACATTAATGCCGCGAAATAATGAGACGCATTTGGTCATGTATAATCTCCCTTTTAACTATTATGGTGCATCTATTCGATGTTGTTCTTTGAGTATTATCATATTCTTGGTAATACTATGTTGTGGATGGAATAAGGTTCGTTCTGGCGTTGCGGAAAAGTCCCAGCGGATTCGCTAGAAGGGCGTACCCGATCAGTACACCGGTACATTCGATGCTGAGAAAAATGGTCATGATGAGGGCTAGTCGCCCAATAGGGATTTGACCGCCACCTTCACCCGTCATTTCTGCGAATAGTAGGAGCAGGCCCATGATTCCTCCGATCAAAAACACGATATTCCATCTATGTTGCCGTGGATTCAGCCAACGTAGTATTACATATACGGCGTGCCAGTGTGCTATCTGCTCAAGAAGATGATAGAAAATAGCAAAAGGACCGCTATGTTTTTTAAGCCAGTAGTAGACTGAAGCAAAATCATCTACAGTATCCTCGAAAAAAGCCTTTGGAGCAGAGGAGATGGCAGTGCCGATAGCCCATGTCGGTATAAATAGAAAGAGTATACCAACGAGAACGGTCAGAAGTTCGCCATGGATACTCTGACTCAAGTTTTCAGGATAGAAGATCAGGATAAACAAACTTATGCTAGAAATGCCAATTGCTCTGATCCAGGTGTTATGCGCTAAAGATGAAGGTAGTGTTTGTGCGCAGTGGTAAAGATACCAACCTACCAGTACTGTGAGAAGCATCATCCCTCCGACCAGGAGGACTAACATGTATCCGGCTGGTTTGCCAAGCCAGAGCGTGGGGTGGCGCAGTAGTGCTATGCCATCCGCAACTATGGTTACGGCTATGGATAAACAGGAGAACGATGCTCCTGATAAGAGCAAACGTTCCTGACGAGCTGGTGCTAGTTGAGAGTGATACGGGCGAAAAGCGCGGACGAGTGAGAGAAATGCAGTAAACAGAGCAAATTGTACGCTAAAAGAACCAACAGCGTCATAGGGGTCATTGGCAAACGCATTGACATGTGCCAGTGCAGGGAAATGTTTACTGGTCTGGAAGAAAAGATAAAATAGTATGGCTAACGCGAAGGTGAGTAGAGTACCGATTTTCCACTTTCTTGGCATAACGTCTCCTTATAAAATGGTGTGAAATATGTTTTCTTGCAAAAAATATGATACAAAACCAAGTATAAAAGAAAGCATGCGCATTTGTCATACACTACTAGCCCATAGTTTTTATTGCTGTGTGCTTGGTTTTCTGCACTCAGGTGCGCGAAAGCAGTATTGTATGGCGTGATATGCTGCGGGTGATACTGTATTTGGAGGGGTATTGCTGATGAGCGAATATCAACGCTATGAATTTATGACGGTTGATCGACCTCTTACACAAGCAGAGCTTGCAAAGGTGAATGCACTTTCCAGCCATATTGAAGCCACGCTTACTCATGCTCTGATTGAGTATCACTGGGGCGATTTCAAACATGACTCTATGACTGTGTTGCGTGATTTCTTCGATGGTTTTCTCTATTGGGCGAACTGGGGGTCGCCACATTTTGCCTTGCGTTTCCCTCATGGTGTTTTGCCTGCTGATCTCATCGACAATTACGATTGCGATGATTTTGTTACCTTCATGAAATCTCCACGGTGTGACATTCTCGATCTACATTTTAGTGAGATAGAGTCTCCTGACCAGTGGGTTGAGTATGAACTGGGATCACTGATTGGCATTCGCGATGAATTGATGAATGGCGACCTGCGCGCGTTGTATATTGCGTGGCTCGCGAGCCAGCGTTTTATTGTGGGCGACGATGTAGAAGAATGTGATAATGAGGAAGAGGAAGAGGAGGCTAAGTTGCGTGGTACACCCGCCGTACCGCCTGATTTTGGAAATCTGACCGAGGCGCAACTTGCATTAGCGGCGTTGCTGCAAGTCCCGCAAGAACTGCTTTCGGCGGTAGCACGTCATAGCCGTTCTGCTCCATCATCGTTGAAAGATGATTTTGTGGCCTGGGTTGAGTTGTTGCCGCAAGATCGCCGTAGTGATTATCTTGTACGCCTGGCGCGCAATGAGTCTGGGCTGAGTCGTTTGCTGGTCAAAGAATTACGAGAACTGGGTTTGAGCAAGACGAAAAGGCCGTTGGAAGAGGGAGAGTTGGTTCCTTATACGACACTGTTAGCGGAAAGTAAAGCAGTGAAGGAAATGCTTGAGCGTGAAAAAAGCGAGCGAGAACGGCAGGAGCGTTTGCGTCATTTGCAAGATATTCACGATCACCAGGAAGTGCATTGGCAACAGATTAATCAGTTGCTTGTGCGTAGTTCAAGCTCTGGATATGATGAGGCAACGCATTTGCTGGTCGAATTGCGTAATGCGGCTGAGCAGTTTAACGAGTCGCAGAATTTCCAGGCCCGTTTCGGCGCGTGGATACAGGGATATTTGCGCCGTCCCGCCTTGCTTCAACGTTTGCGGAAGCGTGGTTTTGCTGTGCCTGGAGCGTGAAATTAATGGTCTCGAGTCTAATGGGAAACTTTGTACACGCTTTACCGATTTTTAGCACATGCGGGGTTTTGCTCCCTTTTCGTGAGGAAGATTGGGTATTCGCTTTCGCTATGTTTATTCCGATGAGAACGCAAAAGATTACTCGCTAATCTACAGCACGAATAGCAGGATGCAGCAATCCTAACAGGATGAGACCCGTCGCGATAGCCCCGAATAGGATAAAAATTGTGGGTGCGCCGAGTCGGTCTGCGGCGATGCCAGCTAAACCAAGGCCGACGGGAAGTAGTCCAGTAGAGACGAAAAGGTCGATGCTAGCAACGCGTCCTAACAGTTCAGGAGAAACGAATGCCGGGTCTTGTAAGGTATTCATCCAGGATAGCCCCAAGGTTGAAAATGCTGCTCCCTGAATAAAGAAGGCAATACATACCCCCACAACGCCAATTGGTAAGCCCATTGCTACGAGCATCAAACCTGAGAGGGCCCATGCACCGTAGGTGAGCAGCCCACGCCGACGTAGCCGTTTGAAGTGTCCAAGCCAGAACGCTGCGCAGACGGAGCCAAGCGCGGAAAGCGAGGTGAGGAGCGCGTAGATACCCACCTGTGTCCCAAAGCGTTCTTTCACGAGCAAGGGTAAGGCTGCCTCATAAGGGCCGGACAGGAAAAGGGTACTGACGCAAGCAACGACCAATGTCACCCACAACCAGGGTGAATGCAGCACTGAGTTGATTCCTGTGCGCAGGTCCTGTAGTATACCTGCCTCTTTCTCCTCGCTTTGTCGCATGGTTTCTATGCGTGGAAGTGCTATCAGGCAGGCAGCAGACAAGAAAAAGGATATGCCATCGATGGCAAACGCGAGCGACGTTCCACCCAGTGTGATGATAGCCGCTGCAATAGCGGGGCCGATGAATTGCGCCGCTTGTATGCTGATGCTTCTAAGCGAGTTTGCACTTGGTAGAAGATCGGCTGGCACGAGTTCTGGAACGAGAGCAGTGTAAGCGGGCGAGAAAAATGCTTCAACGACGCCAAAGAAAGCGCTCATGACAAAGATTTGCCAGAGTTCGAGTCGTTGCTGGAAGGCCAGGAAGGCAATCAGAAGGACCACGCAACCGCTGAGCAGATCGGAGATCAGCATCAGGCGCATGCGGGGCAGACGGTCTACGGCGACTCCTCCAAAGAGAATGAACAGGAGCATGGGAACCGTAGAGCAGATCAGCACGATGCCCATTGCTGTTGCCGAGCCAGTTTTCTGTAAAACCCACCAGGCAAGGGCAATGGTAAAGAGACTATCGCCCAGGCGGGAGATAACTTGTCCGCTCCATAGCAGCGCAAAGGGACGATACGTAAATGCGCGAAATACTATCATAAGAGTTGTGTTTCCCTTTTTCTGCTTTGAGTGTTACATCTGCAAGCTCCCAACTGTTGCTAGCACCTCACTGGCGTGATCTTCCGATTTCACAGTGCGCCAGGTGGTGCATCGCAACGTTGTAAGAGTTGAGAAAGCTTACCAGCCCTCGCGATGGATATAGTCTGTATCGGCTTTGCGTCCGCGCTTGAGAGATGGAGAAGGAGTATCTTGAGCACGGTGGCCGACAGGAATGACACCCACAGGCGTTACCTCTTCAGGAATATTGAGCAGTGTGTGCAGTTCCTCAATGCCTTTAGCGGGAAATCCAGCAAAACTTGCAACCAGACCTTCATCGACTGCTGCTAGCAACAGAAGCATAACGGCACAGCCGATGTCCATGTGCCAGTAGGGAACGGGCCACACAATTTCAGTACCATCTTCACTCAACTTGTCGTTTTCCTGATAGCGGCGGTGATACGCGGCCTCGCTGGTGCAGGGGATAAAGAGAACGGGAGCCTCGGAGACGAATGGGTGAAAGCCTTCAGCTATATATTCTTCTTCACCGCATAGTCGTCCAATCGCTTTTTTGAGATCAAGCTGTGTGACAACAATAAAAGATTGTCCTTGCGTAAAGCCAGCACTGGGTGCGTGACGTGTCAATTCGAGCATACGGTCGATTACTTCGGGGGCCACTGGCTCGGAGGTGAAGTGGCGGACCATACGACGTTTGCGGACTACTTCAGTGAACTCCACGGGTTGCTCCTTTCCAGTGAAATCGTTGTATCGGTATCAGCGAACGGCGGGAAGAGTAAAATCGGGAGCAGGTTGCTGCTCCTGTATGCTTGTTTCATTCATCACTTTATTCCTCTTAATGTAGTTTTGCTGCTTCTGTAGAGCGTGGGCAAATTCGCTGCCATTGTTGTTGGCATTCTACCACACGTTGTAGTTTGATGACGGTTATGTTGGTGAGAAGCCTGATGCGAAGCGGCTGTTTCAATGAGTAGCGATCATCGAAGAAGAGACGCACGAGCGGTAAAGTTTTACCACTCGTGCGTCTCGAGGCTACTTGAAGAGGGTATCTATTTGGTGGCAAGCATCCCATCGGTGTTGCCATTCCCATCGACGTAGAAGCCGACCAGGTTTGCATTGTCGTTGATGCCATTGATTGTAGTTGTCCCGATGCCGTTGGGGTCATCAATGGATTGCCAGTGTGCGTTCCGCAACGGATTCGAGAGAAGGAAACCATGTGTCTGAGCAGTAGTGCCTGTGCCGACGGTGTAGGCTCCGACGATCTGGTCATGGATATTGATGCCAAGAAACATCGTGGCGGTCACATTGGCTGTGCCTGTGTAGTCGAACGCTTGATGGGTGTTACCTTTGACCAAGAAGCCATGCATGACGCCATTGCCATCGGTAAAGGTACCGACGATGTCACCATTGTCGTTGATGCCTGTTGCCATCGCGCTGACTGCGCTAGAAGAGAAGCTCTTCATACGGATGATCGTGAATTGTCCAGTTTTGCGGTCTAATTGGTAGGCGTGATCGTTGCCCTTGTTATCAGTGTAGAAGCCGACGGCGATACCGTGGTCGTTCAGGCCCAGCAACTGGTTGATCTTGACGCCATTGGATACGCCCGTGTTGGGGTCCTGGTAGGAAGTGAAGTGACCTTCCCACTTGATGAAGCCAAAATTGTTGCCATTCGCATCGACCCAAAAGCCGGCGGTGTTACCATCGTTGTTGATGGCTACGACCTGAGTCTGGACCGAATCAGGGAAATTCTCATTGGTGTAGTTATTCTGTCCATAGGGGTGTGAAAGGGTGTAGCCCTTGTTGGGATGTAGTGTGCCATTGACGATTGCGCCACTACCGAAGTAGCCAGCAATCACGCCGTGATCGTTGATGCCTAACAATTGATTGAAGGTGGGGTCATTATTGTTGTTGAGGGTAGTGAAGTGATATGTATTTTGTGGATGAGAATCTGACAGTGAGTTGCTCAATGTTGTAGCTGATGTTGGCGTTAATGTGACGCTGCCACAAGCGGCCATAAGCAGGATCAGGAAGCCTAGTATAGTTGCTACAAAGATTGGACGAACGGCCTTATGATGCAGATGAAACATTGTCTATCTCCTTTAGAGAAGTGATCTTTTCAATGGTTTGTCATGCATTGTGTGTCTCTGTGAAGGAAAGTTACCTCAACGAGGTTTGTCACAACGCTTATGCAAAGTATGCCGTATGGCGTGTTTGAAAATAAGATCATAGACTAGTCATCTACTCGTCTTTTTTGTGGTGTGGTGGCATGGCAATAAGATGGTTGTGGGTACAAAACAGTTGCGCTTGGCAGTATGGGATGGCGCATGCATGGGAGGCTGTAATGTGAGTGGGGGTGATAGCTATTTATCACCCCTTTAGCAAATTGTACGATCGATACACTGGGAAAGAATCTTAATAGCAATCAATTCGCGTCTAATGCGATATTGAGCTCTAAGACATTCACATACGGCTCACCAAAGATGCCGAGGAAGCGTCCATGCACATTATTTATTACAAGGCTATGTACGGTATTAGGTGACAGGCCGCGGACGTGTGCAATGCGGTTGACCTGCAAGAGTGCAGCTTCTATAGAGATGTCGGGGTCCAACCCTGAGCCAGAAGCAGTCACGATATCGGAAGGGAGAGGGGTGTTGGGAGCAAGTCCGTTCTCTTCACGGAACTGCTGTGCATAATTTTTCACGCCCAGGTAGGTTCCTGGTACATAGTATGTATTTTTCTGTCCCGCTATCGGTGTCGCGTTTGCAGGTATCGGGGTGCCAGGAGAGATGGTGATCTGGCTACCATTGCCGTTGAGCAGTGCTGAATTTGTTGGGCCGAGATTTGAAGCAGAAGAGTTATCGGCCTGGTAGGGTGATGGTGCGCCTGTACTCGGATTGGTAGTTGCGGATGGTCGCCCATGAAAGTATTTTGTTGAGGTCCAATATTGTCCAATCAGGTCAGAGCCAACGACCTTGCCATTGACAGTGATGAAACTGCCGTTGGCCTGATAGGGGAAAATCACTTGGGCCAGCCCAGTAACGATGCCTGGGTAGATCAGTCCGGTGATAATAGTGAAAAGCAGCGTCATTGCGATTGCAGGCCATAAGTAGGTCATGATAGTGACGGGATGCGAAGATGTTGGTGTGCTAACCGTTGGCGTTGTGTTCATCGTGAATTTCTCTCTTTCAGAGCTATCGAGATTGAGTCCGATCTATGAGCAGTGTAACCGCTCATAGATCGACGAAGAAGCTTGTTATTAGTTGTCTTTACAATGTTAAATGGAGGGCGACCAGAAGAAGGTCGATTAGCTTAATGCCGATGAAAGGAATAATGATGCCGCCCAGGCCGTAGAGCAACAGGTTGTTCCGCAAGAGTTGACCCGCGCCAATGGGGCGGTACTTGACACCGCGTAAAGCCAGTGGAACTAGGGCAATAATAATCAGGGCGTTAAAAATGACGGCAGAAAGGACGGCACTATGCGGAGTTGCCAGATGCATGACATTCAAGGCATTCAATTGCGGATAAGTTACTGCAAATGCTGCAGGAATAATGGCGAAGTACTTGGCAACGTCATTGGCAATGCTAAAGGTTGTCAAAGCCCCACGTGTGATGAGGAGTTGCTTGCCGACCTCAACAACCTCAATCAATTTTGTGGGATTCGAGTCAAGATCAACCATATTGGCGGCCTCTTTCGCGGCCTGTGTTCCTGTGTTCATGGCGACACCGACATCGGCCTGGGCCAAGGCGGGCGCATCATTCGTGCCGTCCCCTGTCATTGCTACCAGGCGGCCACCAAGTTGCTGCTCTTTAATTAGCCGCATTTTATTTTCGGGCGTTGCCTGAGCCAGGAAGTCGTCGACGCCGGCTTCTTTGGCAATAGCGGCAGCAGTGAGTGGGTTATCACCCGTAATCATGATGGTGCGAATGCCCATTTTGCGAAGCTGATCAAAGCGTGCCTGCATCCCACGTTTGACAATATCTTTCAATTCGATCACACCGAGCAGGCGTGCCTGCGCATCTAGCAGTTCGGCAACGACAAGCGGTGTACTACCAGCACGTGCAATATGCTCAACGATGCTTTTCAGTTCGTCGCTACTTTTCCCGCCATGTTCGGCCACCCAGGCGGCAATCGAGTCACCCGCACCTTTACGAATAGCGTGGGTGCTAGCGGTCTGGCTGTTGCTATCTATATCGACGCCACTCATCCGTGTGGTCGCAGAAAATGGGATAAAAATTGCGGAGAGCGTGTTTTCTGCGGGTATGTGGTACAGCTCTTTGGCCAGTGCAACAATCGAGCGTCCTTCTGGTGTCTCATCGGCCAGACTTGACAGCAGGGCGGCTTGAGCCAACTCTGTTACGGAGATACCTTGCAAGGGTACGAAACGGCTGGCCTGGCGATTGCCAATAGTGATCGTGCCAGTTTTATCAAGGAGTAGCACATCAACATCGCCCGCAGCTTCGACGGCGCGCCCGCTCATGGCCAACACATTGCGCTGTACCATACGGTCCATCCCAGCGATCCCAATGGCCGAGAGTAGGCCGCCAATGGTGGTGGGGATCAGACAGACGAGTAGGGCAATCAGTGTGGTAATCGAGACAGGTGCGCCAGAGTAGATGGCGAATGGCTCAAGTGAAACCACGACCAAGACGAAAATGATTGTCAGGCTAGCAAGCAGGATATTCAAGGCAATTTCGTTGGGCGTCTTTTGGCGTTGAGCACCTTCAACCAGCGCAATCATACGGTCCAGAAATGTTTCGCCCGGGTTGGCAGTGACCTGCACGATAATCCAGTCTGAAAGGACACGTGTGCCGCCAGTGACGGCACTGCGGTCGCCGCCGCTTTCACGAATAACGGGAGCTGATTCGCCTGTGATGGCTGATTCGTCGACGGATGCAACGCCTTCAACAACCTCACCATCGCCGGGGATGACATCACCAGCTTCGACGAGTACGAGGTCACCTTTGCGCAGGTCGGGGGCAGCAACCTCCGTGTATCGTTCAGCACGATTGTGACTACTGAGGCGTTTGGCAACAGTGGTGGTACGTGCCTTCCGCAAGGTATCAGCTTGGGCTTTGCCGCGTCCCTCGGCCATGGCTTCAGCAAAGTTTGCAAACAGGACGGTGAACCATAGCCAGATGGCTACAGCTAGTACAAAGATGGTTTCGTGGGTCAGTGTTTGCTGTGGAAAAATGTTTGAGGCTTTGGTGAGCAGTAGGCGCACGAATTCAAGCGTGGTCACAACGCTACCTACTTCTACGACAAACATCACTGGGTTGCGCAATTGTACGCGTGGATCAAGCTTTTTAAACGAATCCAGCGTAGCCTGCCGAATAATCTTCGCGTCAAAGATTGAGAGATTGTCTTTGTGATGTGATGGCTCCCATTCTTCTGGCGATTGAGGTTGCTGTACGAGTTGAGTCTGTGCTTGTGTAGTCATGTTAGAAGGTCTTTCCTTGTAGCATTAACAAGTGCTCAATAATCGGGCCAAGCGAGTATGCAGGGAAGTATGTCAGTGCACCAACAATCACGATGACGCCAATCACCAGCGATACCCAGAGCATGCCCGTTGTGGGGAAGGTTCCCAGGCCTGCTGGCACAACACGTTTTTTGACCATTGAACCGGCGAGTGCCATGATGGGGATGACGAACATGATGCGCCCGATTAACATGGCAATCCCCAGTGTCCAGTTGTAGAAGGGGGTGTTGCCGTTCAGTCCGGCAAAGGCAGAGCCATTATTGCCATTGGCCGATGTGTAGGCATAGAGGATTTCTGACAATCCGTGTGGTCCCAGGTTAAGAATAGAGGACACTCCTTGCGGAAGCACTACTGCGGCTGCTGAGAACCCCAAGATAGAGGCAGGGAGAATGAGGATAGCGAGTGCCGCCATCATAATCTCCTTGCGCTCAATCTTCTTGCCCAGGTACTCAGGTGTGCGCCCGACCATTAACCCTGCGATGAAAACTGCGAGGATGGCGAAGACAAGCAGATCATACAGACCAGAACCGACACCGCCAAAGACTAGTTCACCAAGAGCGATGTTGGTCAATGGTACTAAGCCACCAATGGGTGTATAGCTATCGACAAAGCTGTTGACACACCCACAGGAAGTATCTGTTGAAACTACGTCAAACCAGACGGAGTCGGTGATGCCGAAGCGCACCTCCTTTCCTTCCATATTGCCGCCCATTTGGATGGCCGAGGGATGTTGATCGATGCGATACTGGTTGAACAGTGGATTTCCAATCTGCTCTGCGGGCAAGGCGACGGCGATGCCGATGAAGAAAAGAACAGCCGAGACGGCCCATAATCCCCATCCCTGGCGCGTATCGCCAGCCATCTTGCCAAACAGGTAGAAGAGGCCAGCGGGAATGGAGAGAACGGTGATGAGCATGACGAGATTGGTGAGCGCATTCGGATTCTCATAGGGATGGGCTGAATTGGCATTAAAGGGTCCACCGCCATTGGTACCGAAGTCTTTGATCCATTCCTGCGAGGCGAACGGCCCTTGCGCGATCAACTGTGTATGGCCTTCAAGCGTATGCACTACCACATAGGGGTTAAAGTTTTGTACCATGCCCTGTGAGACATAGAACAAGGCTCCGATGATTGAAACGGGCAACAGCAGGTAGAGAATGCAGCGTGTCAGATCAACATAAAAATTGCCCAAATGTTGTGCGCTACGGCGTGTCAGGCCGCGTACAACAGCCACTGCGAGCGCAATGCCTATAGCAGCTGAGATGAAGTTATGGAAAGCCAGTCCAACCATTTGAGTGAAGTAACTCATGGTTTGTTCACCGACATAGTTTTGCCAGTTCGTGTTTGTGGTAAACGAAGCGGCTGTATTAAAAGCCAGCCCAGGTTCCACAGGAGCAAAGCCTTGTGGATTGAGTGGGAGTACTTGTTGGGTACGTTCAATGAGATACAAAAACAACATGGTCACGACGCTGAACACTAGCATGTCGATGGTGTAGCGGAGCCAGCCATGTTCTTCTTGAACGTTGACGCGCGAGATTTTATACAGAATGCGCTCGATGGGCAGCACAGCGGGGGAGAGCCATGTGCGCTCTCCCGCGAAAACATAGGTCATGTACAGGCCGACGGGCTTGGTAATCAGCAAGATGATGACGAGAAAGATGCCGATCTGTAGAATGCTATTAGATGTGACAGGCATAGCATTTTTCCTCACAAACGGTAAACGACGTTAGAATTTTTCAGGGGCAAGGAGTGCGATTACCAGATATACAGTAACCGCAAGCGTAACAATGCCGACAAGGAGATATTCAAGTGGAGTGTTCATTGGGTGTTCCTTTTTTAGCACGGTGTGTTACAAACGATCACAGCCATAGGCAAAAGCAATCAAGGCTGCAAATGATGCAGTAGTGACGATAACGACAAGTAGATCAAGCATAAAGTTCCTCCTCAGCAATCTCATTAGGTGAATGTGATGGCATGTCTACCAATAAGATTCTTGCACCCATTTTTCGCATGTCTCCTTTTCTCTACATCACGACAAGTACTCATCGTGATAGCAATGAATAGATGTTTTGTGTCCCAAAGAAAGTGTAGCCGCAGGTATATCAATGTGCGTTCCGAAAAAAGAGTGAATTGCTCAAAGGTTGCTCAAGAATGTGGTGATCTGGGGACGATTACGCCGTATAGGCAATGGAAGTAGAGGGAAAGCGCAGTAGCCAAAACAACACTGGTTACCATAGTGCTGATGAGTATGGTAACCAGTGTTTTTGGCCGATAGGCGAATTTTTGCGCTGATGCTGATCTCGCTAGATGGTTGTCTGTGGTAGTGCATTGTAGCATCACTACTCGTTGTGTTGGGTCATAGCGTTCTCTGCTCTAGTATTATAGATGTGTATGCTGTTCGAGCAGAAAAACGGGGATTTCGCGGGCTGTTTTCTTTTGGTATTCCCCGTAGGGGGGAAACACAACAACCGCTTTGGCAAAGGCTTGTTCTCGTTCATCATCAGCGAGTAAGCGGGCGGTCGCTGCAAACGTTTTATCCTCAAACTCAACAGTGACATCAGGATGAGCCAGCAGGTTATAGTACCATAAGGGGTTTTCTGGCGCGCCCCCCTTGGAAGCGACTGCAATGTAGTTATCTCCATCGGGAACAGCCATTAATGGGTAGACGCGCGTTTGACCTGACTTGGCTCCTTTGGTGGTGAGAAGGATGAGAGGTTTCCAGCCTTGCACCTGGCCTTTGTTGGCACGAAACTCTTCAACAATGCGACGATTATGCTCAATTCGCTCAAGGTCACTCATGGCTTGCGTTGCTCCTCTGAAACTTATTTTCTATACCATCGACAAATTTGACTGCAATGGCATAGATACATGACTGCTAAAGGTGTGTTGTGACGTATCGATAAGAATTTTGCTATCCGTGTATAACCAGTATAGCAGAAAATTGGCTCAAGCAAGAACATCATCAAGCAAGAACATCATCAAGCAAGAACATCATCAAGCA